>Ga0209383_1001182_pt1 | contig 16621 bp, 19 predicted proteins | sample CoawatmetaG02DNA_FD_187510 | JGI IMG/M metagenome (GOLD analysis project Ga0209383, IMG submission 187510) | Marine microbial communities from the West Antarctic Peninsula - Coastal water metaG029-DNA (SPAdes) (version 2) | ecosystem: Environmental > Aquatic > Marine > Coastal ... | reverse complement strand
CCTGTCAATCCTGCAAAAAAATCAGCCTTAATTGTCTCTATAGTGGTCAGTCTAAACCATGCTATAAAAGGGAAAATTTTGGCTAATTGAAACATAAGATTATAAGTTTAAAATGAGTCGTTTATTAATGGGTGTCAGATTATATAGTAATTCATATGCATTCAAAGATCTCAGGTAATATTTAATCATATTCAGTCACGCTAATTTTGAACAAAAATCATATAAACAATTGTTCCGCTCACAATACTTAATAGAGCATTTCTCTTATACATATGAAGTCCAGTAGTTACAAGTAATGCAATGAATGTATAAACAATTTCAAAAGTTAAGTATTCAACCTCCTTCAGCATATATATTACAAGTATTGTCATTACCATTGGAGGTGTACTTTTAGAAATGTAATTAAGCAAAGAACTCTCTTGGCCTTTACCAAAAAGTAGAAATGGTGTCAGCCTTGTAATGTAGGTTGATACTGTCATCACAAGCATTACGGCTAGAAGATAATTTATTTCATTCATTGGAATGTATTTTGATTAAACGCAATAAAACTATCGATCCGATTGAGAGAATAATGGCAACTAAAAGCATATGTTTTATAAAAAATAACAGAGCAATAGAAGATGCGATGAATGCAATTATAAATGGCAGCAACCTTCTCACCTTAATCCACTGCTCAATGAGTAACACCACGAATAAAGCGGTCGCTGCAAACTCCATTCCATTCGTATTGAATGACAAAGCGTTTGCTGTTAAGGCACCAATAGTACATCCCAATACCCAATATATTTGAGCAAATAGAGTTATAAAGAAGAAGTAGCGCTCCTTGCTAAAGTTTTTAGGAACCTTAATTGTAGTCATTAGCGCATAAGTCTCATCAGTCAAGCCAAATATTAAATATAGCTTTCTAAGATTCCAATTTCCAAAACTTTCAAGGAAAGCCAGGCCATAGAACATATGCCTTGAGTTTAGGAAAAATGTTGAAATTGCAATTTCTAATAAACCTATTCCAGAAGATAGAAGTCCAATTGCCATAAATTGAGCAGCTCCTGCATATACAAAGATACCCATCAAGGATGCAAAATACCATGGGTAACCTAGCTCCTGAAACAGCAGACCAAATGCAATTCCTAAAGGCACAAAACCAAATAGAATCGGTAGTGATATTTTTAATGCAGAACGAATCATTAGTACAATTTTAATAATTTAAAAAACGATTGAGGAGGGTAATTAATTAGAAAAAAATAAAAGATATATATTAATTCATGTATACTTTTTACACTAACAAATGATTACCCGATAGGTCAAATTTTAATTGACATATTTCAACAATTAAACCTATAATAACACATTGGAAACTCATATATATGAGTTAAAAAACTATTTAAATAAATAAAGAATTTATGTCTCAATTAGTACCGCCCCACGGAAGCAATGAACTCAAAATCCTCGCATTAAGAGGGGATGAGTTAAACGCAGAGCTGAAAAAAACAAACTCAATGGATAAATTATTTTGCTCATCAAGAGAATTTGGTGATTTGATTATGCTCGGTATTGGAGGCTTTACTCCACTTGAAGGCTTTATGGGTAAGGCTGACTGGCTGAGTGTTTGTAAAAATATGGTATTAGAAAATGGAACTTTTTGGCCTATCCCAATAACTCTTTCTACTGATAATGAAGATCTAAAAGTTGGTCAAGAAGTTGCTATTGTGTATGAAAAAAATAATGATGTTATCGCTACAATGCTTATTTCTGAAAAATACTCAATAGACAAAAAACTAGAGTGTAATGCAGTATTCAAAACTAGTGATATAGAACACCCTGGCGTTGCCTTAGTTATGGCCCAAGGTAAATACAATGTTGCTGGAACTGTAAAAGTTTTATCTGATGGCGGCTTCCCAAGTCAATATGGTGATCTCTACATGACGCCTTCAGAAACACGCTCATACTTTGAAAAAAAAGAATGGTCTACTATAGCTGCATTTCAAACTCGAAACCCTATGCATCGTTCTCATGAATATTTAGCTAAAATTGCTATAGAAATATGTGATGGAGTAATGATTCATTCTACTTTAGGTGAGCTAAAGCCCGGTGATATTCCTGCTGATGTTCGCTCTAAATCTATATCAGCATTAATTGAAAATTACTTTGTTGATAATACTGTGCTCCAATCTGGATACCCATTGGATATGAGATATGCTGGCCCAAGGGAAGCTTTACTTCATGCACTATTCAGACAAAATTATGGCTGCTCTCATCTCATAGTAGGACGTGATCATGCAGGTGTTGGAGACTATTATGGACCATTTGACGCCCACAATATTTTTGATGAAATTGGAAATGGCCTAGTTACTAAACCCTTAAAGATTGATTGGACATTTTGGTGCAAAAAATGTGCTGGGATGTCAAGCATGAAAACTTGTCCACATAAGCAAGAAGATAGGCTAATGCTTTCAGGCTCTAAATTAAGACATCTTCTTAGTGAAAACCAAGAGGTTCCTGATAATTTTTCAAGACCCGAAGTTGTAGAAATTCTTCGTAAGTACTATTCTGAAATTAAAAACAGCGACAAAGTAAAGGTTGAACTTAAAGGGCATTCAGCAAAATAGATTGGGATGAAATTGAATTTAATCAAAAATTCTGGTCTATTAGTTATGAGTTTTCTGGTTCTATAAAAATTGAATTATAAATGTACAAATATTCTACAATTTCATGCTCGGAAATATAGTGAATTTATTATGGATAAGAACCCCCATAATACAACAAAAAAAAGGAAAAATATAATATGATATCTCTTAACCCATTTTCTGAAATTTCAGCGTTTATTCCATCTTTTGTAATGCAAACCTATGTAATTGCAATGTTTATTCTTGTTATTGGCGCCACACTTTTTGATGTAGTTCATAAAAAGAGTGCTAAATATTTCTTCAATAACTCAGTAAAGGCAAAAAAATCTGCAACCAGAAACGTAGGCTCTGGAGAAAAAGCATCAATTGCTTTTAAAACTGCAACTAATGAAATATTAACCTCTTCAGAATTTTGCAGCACTAGAAGAAGAATCGCACATCTTCTAACAATGTATGGCTTTATTATTTTTGTAATTTCTACAGTCGTAATGATCTTTTCTTATGCAACCCCTAATGCAATTACTCCTTCACATTGGCCAATAGGATGGCATTTAGGTGCTGCGATGCTATGTGTTGGTGGGTATTGGTTTTGGTTCTTTATAAGAGTTGATGTCGCAGCTGAAGGCAATAAATGGTACAGAGTAATTAGGGCAGACTTATTTGTTCTATCGCTCTTAGCTATGTCTACTTTTGCACTTATTTGGTCTTACATGCAGTCCAATGGTATTGATGTCTGGCAAACTATATTTTTTGGGCTATTCATTGGAGCTAGCACTGTTCTATTTGGTGGTGTCTTATGGTCAAAATTTGCCCATATGTTTTACAAACCTGCTGCAGCTTATCAAAAGCGAGTTACTAAAGCTGATGGCTCAAGAGAAAATCTTCCTGAGCCTGCTGATATGCCAGAGAAATTTGGTCTTGGAATTAAGCGCGAAGCACCAAGACACTACTAATAATAATTAATTTTCGGAGAAAATATTATGCCAACTTTTGTATACATGACTAGATGCGATGGCTGTGGACACTGTGTAGATATCTGTCCATCTGACATTATGCATATTGATAAAACTATTCGACGTGCAGTCAATATTGAGCCAAACTTTTGCTGGGAGTGTTATTCATGTGTTAAAGCATGTCCTCAAAATGCAATTGATGTAAGAGGTTATGCTGACTTTGCACCAATGGGACATAGCGTAAGAGTCCTTCGTGAAGAAGAAAAAGGAACTATCTCTTGGAAAATTAAATTTAGAGATGGTCGTGAGAAAAACTTTGTGTCCCCAATCACTACTCAACCATGGGGTGAAAAAATTCCAAGACTTGCGGACTTGGAAGTTCCTGATCAAGCTGCGCTTGACTCACAACTTCTATGTTTTGAGCCTGATGCTCTTAACGTTAAAACTGGATTACCAGTAATAAATAAAGACAAGCTAAAAGAGGGAGTGTACTACTAATGGCTAAGAGAAAAACTGTTTGGGAAGACTGCGATATATTAGTTGTTGGTGGAGGTATGGCTGGAACTGGTGCTTCTTATGAGGCGAGATACTGGGGCCGTGATATGAGAATTATATGCGCAGAAAAGGCAAACATTGATCGAAGTGGTGCTGTAGCTCAAGGCCTCTATGCGATTAACTGCTATATGGGAATGCAGTGGGATGAAAACCAGCCCGAAGACCATGTTCGATATGCACGTAATGACTTGATGGGATTAGTTCGTGAAGACCTCGCTTTTGATATGGCTCGACATGTCGACTCTGCTGTTCACAAATTTGAAGAGTGGGGCCTACCCATTATGAGGAATGAAGAGACAGGTCGTTACCAGCGAGAAGGTAAATGGCAAATCATGATTCATGGTGAAAGCTACAAACCTATCGTTGCAGAAGCGGCGCGCAAGTCAGTAGACAAAATTTATAACCGAATTATGATTACGCATCTTTTAATGGATGAAGCTAAGGAAAATCGAGTTGGTGGAGCAGTTGGGTTTAATTGCCGTACTGGTGACTATCATGTTTTCCGTGCAAAAGCAGTTATTGTAGGAGCAGGTGGTGCTTCCCATATCTTTAAACCCCGTTCAGTAGGCGAAGGAATGGGAAGAACTTGGTATGCTCCGTGGAGTAGTGGATCAGCCTATGCGCTTCCAATTCAGGTCGGCGCTAAAATGACGCAGATGGAAAACCGAATTGTGTTAACAAGATTTAAAGATGGTTATGGGCCAGTTGGTGCTTATTTTCTCCATCTCAAAACATATACTCAAAATACTTATGGTGAAGAGTACGAATCTAAATGGTATGAACATACTAAAGCTATGGTTGGTGAATATATTGATCATACGCCGACACCTACTTGTTTACGTAACCATGCGTTTATAGAAGAAGTAAAAGCTGGAAGAGGACCGATTCATATGGTCACCATGGAAGCCTTTCAAGATCCACATCTAGAAGTAATCGGATGGGAAAATTTCCTAGGAATGACAGTTGGTCAAGCAGTTGTTTGGGCTTCTCAAAATATTGACCCTAAATATACTAATCCTGAGTTAACAACATCTGAACCTTACGTAATGGGGTCTCATGCTACTTGTTCTGGTGCATGGGTTAGTGGTCCTGAAGATATTTCTCCACCTGAGTATTTCTGGGGATACAACCGAATGCTAACTGTTGAAGGTCTCTTTGGTGCTGGTGATACTGTTGGTGGAACCGCTCATAAATTTTCCTCAGGTTCTTTTACTGAAGGTAGGATAGCTGCAAAAGCAGCCGTTAAATATATCCAGGATATGGGTAATGAAAAAATTCAAGTTAGTAACAAGCAGTGTGATGACCTGAAACAGATTATTTTTAAACCTTTAGACAACTATACCATCGGTAATAATGAAATTACAGGTGGCACTGTATCACCAAGTTATATATTACCTATTCAAGGACTTCAGCGCCTTGAGAAAATTATGGATGAATATTGTGGTGGTATAGGTGTTAACTATATGACGAATGGAAATCTACTTAAAAAATGTATAGAGCTCTTAGAAATATTGCAAGAAGATCTCGAGCATATTGGCGCTGAAGACCTTCACCAGCTTATGCGTGGATGGGAATTAAAACATCGCACAATTACTTCAGAGTGTGTTGCACAGCATACATTATTTCGTGAAGAAACACGCTGGCCAGGTTACTACTATAGAGGTGATCATATGAAACTAGATGATGAGAATTGGCATTGCCTAACTGTCTCTAGACGTGACCCAAAAACTGCTAAATGGACTATGGAAAAAGCGCCCCTTTATCATATAGTTGATTAATCAGATTTAAAGTATTTAGAACTGGGATCTCATTTTGAGGTCCCAATAATAATGCCATTAGATTATCATACAATCCAATCTTAAAAACTACTAGGTGAACTAAATGAATCTTCTTGAAAAAACTAATGAAGAAATACTTGAAATTGCAGATCCATTGATGGATGAGCTCGTTGCATCATCGAATAAACGAGATTACCTAGGCTTTATTAAACACTTTTCAAAAGAAATGTTAATGGGTGCCAATGAGATTGAAATGGGAAAGCAGTGGACAAAAAATAAAATGTTATCAAGCTTATCTGTTGAAAGAGAGTTCTTAGGCTGCCTTAGAAGAGGAGAGCATGTTTCAATTTTATATAAGCAAACCAGTGATGAAGTTCCTGGAGAATTTTTAGGTCGACTTGTTCTAGGTATTCAGGATTCTGAAGTCAAAATATTTGGTGCAACTATTTTTTAATACCTCTTTACATTTATTGAATTTACATCTTTCTATTCAATCAAAAACACTATTAAATATATGAGCGAAACAATCTCCATAAATAAATTTGTTGAATTAACTTACAGAATCATAGATCAGTCTAATGGTGAAGTTATAGAGCAGGTCGAAGAGCCATTAGGTTATGTTCAAGGAGATAACTCATTATTATTCAATCAAGTAACCAAAGAGCTTGAAGGCAAATGTATTGGTGATGAAGTGGAGATCTTGCTAAAAGCAGAAGATGCTTTTGGAAAACAGGCTGATGAACTAATTTTTACAGATGATATCGATAATGTTCCACCGGAATATAGATTTATTGGAGCATCTGTTACTATGCAAAATGATACAGGGGGCACTAAAGATTTTATAGTCTCAAGTATCGAAGATGGAAAACTAACAATCGATGGTAATCACCCTCTTGCGGGTAAAGATATTATTTTTTATGTAGAGATTTTATCAATTCGTGATGCAACTGCTGATGAAATCATTGAGGGTGGAAAGTTAGATTAAAAAAATACAGTTAGTTTTTTAAAAAATATCATCATAGATGTGCTGCTCAATATTCCACTCTTTTTGATTTTCAATAGTCAGAGTTAGGCATCTCGCAGCGCCATAATTTCGGATCTTTCCCGCGGAACCTGGATTTATAACCCAAGGTACTTGTTGTTTATCAATAACTTGTTTATGAGTATGTCCATATATAATGACCTTTGAATCTGGATAAGTTGCCCTCAAAGAATCATGACTTGGCTGAACATGTCCATGCAAATGCCCATGTTCTATTGCTATATTACCTCCAGGAAACTCTACGAACTCAACCTCGCCAAAAGAAGATATATGCTGATCATTGTTGCCTTTCACTGCAATCATTTTTTGTTTTGGGTTTAATACAGATAAAGAACTTTCATCTACGATATCTCCTGCATGAATGACAAAGTCACAATCATTCATAAGATCTATTACTCCTGGATGGATTGTTCCGTGAGTATCTGACAGGACACCAATTTTTATCACTATTGCAGTGACTTTAATCTCAATCGAAGAGCATTAAGTTTGATAAAGCCCTCAGCATCTTTCTGATTATATGCACCGCCATCATCTTCAAAGGTTGCAATTTTTTCACTGAACAAGCTGTTATCTGATTTACGGCCAACCACTGAAGTATTACCTTTATATAGTTTCAGCCTTACTACGCCACTAACATTTTCTTGCGATGCATCAATTGCTGCTTGCAACATTTCACGCTCTGGTGCAAACCAAAAACCATTATAAATAAGCTTGGCATACTTCGGCATTAACTCATCTTTAAGATGCGCGGCCTCTCGATCTAAAGTAAGTGACTCAATAGCACGATGGGCTCTTAGCATAATCGTACCAGCAGGGGTCTCATAACATCCACGAGACTTCATACCCACAAAACGATTCTCTACAATATCTAGCCTACCGATTCCATGCGCACCACCAAGTTGGTTCAATTTTTCCATGACTTGAGCTGGCGACATTGACTCACCATTAATAGCAATGATGTCGCCTTTTTCATAAGTTAGCTCAATATATTCAGCGCGATCTGGAGCATCTTCAGGCGAAACTGTCCAGCGCCACATTTCATCCTCTGCTTCCTGCCATGGATCCTCTAGTAAGTCGCCCTCATAAGAAATATGAAGCAGATTAGCATCCATTGAATACGGTGATTTCTTTGATTGTTTTTTATAGTCTACTTCAATGTTATGCTCTTCAGCATATTTCATTAAGCTCTCACGAGAAGACAGTTCCCATTCACGCCAAGGTGCAATGATTTTAATTTCAGCATTCATAGCATATGCACTGAGCTCAAACCTTACCTGATCATTACCTTTTCCAGTTGCCCCATGAGAAATTGCATCTGCACCAACCTCTTTTGCAATTTCAACCAGGCGCTTAGAGATCAAAGGCCTAGCAATAGAAGTACCTAAAAGATATTCCCCTTCATAAATTGCATTTGCTCGAAACATTGGGAACACAAAATCACGTGCAAATTCTTCACGCAAATCTTCCACATAAATTTCTTTTATTCCCATTGTCTCGGCTTTAAGACGAGCTGGCTCAACTTCTTCACCTTGACCAATATCTGCTGTAAAGGTTACTACTTCACAATCATATGTTTCTTGCAACCATTTAGCAATAATGCTAGTATCTAATCCGCCCGAGTATGCTAATACAACTTTATTCATTATTTGTTTTTGTAGTTAAATTCTTTTTTATAAAGCACTTCATTTTCAGAAGTAAGTACTTCGACCATCCATCTTCCTGTCCAGGTATGCCAAAGGTTTTTCGATGACCAGACCCTCCAACGAGGACCTTTAATATCAAAAACAACATCAGCCATCACTTTATTATTGTATATCCAGCGATGTGTAATACTTGTACCTTGTAGATTACGAATGTTTGTAAAAAAGTAGATTTTACCCAAAGAATTGTCAAGCTCTTCAACAATATTAAAGGGTTCTCTATCTACAATCTCTGTCGTAAATTCTGCTTTTGAAATATTTAGATGTGGCCATTCATTTGCAAATGCATTAGTGAAAACAAATAAGCTGAATATTAATATGGTTAATTTTTTCATTTAATCCACCCAATTTATAATATGCTCAAATAAAAGATCTTTTGAAACCTCATTATCTCTATAGGTTCTTCCTCTTACCGAAATACCTGCCAAATGAACACTATTTTTATCCCCACTTATTAGCGGGTGCCAAATAGGCAACTCTTTTCCCTCGTATAGTAGCCGATATGCACATGTACTTGGAAGCCAATTAAACTTTTTTCCCCAATCTGGCTTAATACTTAAGCAGTCTGGAACATATTTCTGACGGTCGTCGTAATGTGGACAAGAGCACTCCTCTTCATCTAAATAATGACAAGCGACATCAGTAAAGTAGATCTTTTCAGAATCCTCATCTTCCAGCTTATGCAAACAGCATCTTCCGCACCCATCACAAAGCGACTCCCATTCTTTAGAGTTCATCTGAGATAAAGTTTTATTTTCCCAAAAAGGTTTATCTAAATTTTCCAAAGTTTTTTGTAAGTTACCATTACTATTCGATTCAATAATTATAAACTTATTGTAGAAAATAATCTTTCAATTCCAATAGCAACGCCCGAACAATATGGAAGGCCCGTCTTCATATCTCTCAAAAACTCCTCATCAACTAAGGAGTTTTTCTTTGAAATCTTTTCTCTTTTATATAACTCGTTATTAAATCGATCTCGATATTCATCAGCAGACTGTATTTCTTCATAACCATTAGCAACTTCAATACCACTAAGATACAATTCAAAGCGATGAGCGATCGGGCCTTCAATTTTTGCAAGAGCTGACTGCTCTTTAGGATAATCATAAATAAAACAAATAGGTATTTGATTTAACTTTGGCTCAATGAGATGAACAAAAAGAAGGGTTTGAAGATCCTCAATCCAGTCATAATCTGAGTTTAAGCCTAATGAATTTGCAATTTTCTTTAAGTCTTCCAAATCAGCATCTAATATATCAATATTGCCGTACTCAGAAAAAGCTTGTGCATATGATATTTTAGTTACAGCATCAGTTTTTCCCAGTACTTTCAGTAAATCTGTAATTTCGTTTACCAAAGAATGTATATTGAAATCAATACGGTAGAACTCCAGCATTGTAAATTCGTTAGAATTATTACTCCCATATTCATTGTCTCTATAAACTTGGCAAATTTGAAAGATATCTCCACTACCTTTAGATAAAAGTCGCTTCATTTCTAGCTCAGGGGATGTATGTAAATATAGATCAGTCGGCCTAGAGATATCATGATTAACTTTCACTTCAATGCTATCAATATAGACATCAGTTGTGGGAGAGAATAACAGGGAAGGAGTTTTTACTTCGGTGACCTTACGAGAATAAAAAAACTCTCTAATTTTTATGATTAAATCTTGATAATGAACTAGGTTTTTTTTAACTTCGGACATGTCAGCCTATATTAGGCGCGACCTGAATACTCATTTGTTCTAGTATCAACTTTGACCTTGTCTCCAATACCAACAAACAAAGGAACTTGGACAACAACGCCTGTATTTAAGGTTGCCGGCTTACCGCCAGTTCCAGCTGTGTCTCCTTTGAGGCCAGGGTCTGTATCGATCACCTCTAATATGACTTGAATTGGAGGAACCACTGTAATTGGATTATTATTCCATAAGGTCACAATACAAATATCTTGCTCCACTAAATAGTCAATTGCACTGCCCATAGACTCTTCACTCAGGTCAAATTGCTCAAATGATTCAGGCTCCATAAAATGCCATTTTTCACCATCACTGTAAAGGTACTGCATTTCTAACTCCATAACATCTGCGCCCTCAAGTGACTCACCTGATTTATATGTCTTCTCAAGAGTTTTACCTGTAATAAGATCTTTAAATTTAACTCGATTAAAGGCCTGACCTTTACCGGGCTTTACAATTTCATTATTGACAATTGAACATGGATTTCCATCGAGAATCAATTTCAAACCATTTTTAAACTGGCTAGTACTGTAATTCATATTGTTTTGATCCTAAAGTTTTAAGAGAAAATACATAGATTTATCAATGGATATTTTAATAAGTAATAGAAGAAATATATTCATAATTTGAAAATTTGAAATAAAGCCAACAAACGAAGAATGTTAAAATACCCTTCCACATATTTTAACCCTAATATTTTAATTATATGCATATACATGAATACCAGGCAAAAGGCTTATTTAAGAAACATAATATTAAAGTTCCTGAATTTATTGTTGTTTCAAATAGCAATGAAACTCAATCTGCTTGTGAGAGACTTGGTGGTTCAATTTGGGTTGTTAAAGCTCAAGTTCATGCTGGAGGCAGGGGAAAAGGTGGAGGCGTTATTGTATGTAGTAAAGTTCAGGACGCAGTTAACGCCAGTAAAAAATTAATAGGTACTAATTTAATCACTCCTCAGACTGATGCAAATGGTCAGCCTATCAATGAAGTCATTATTGAGGCTGGTCAAGACATTTCTAAAGAATTGTACTTGGGGCTTCTTGTTGATCGCGCTTCAGAAAATATCACAATTCTTGCTTCTACAGAAGGCGGGATGGATATCGAAAAAGTTGCCTCTGAAACGCCTGATAAAATTATTAAACAACAAATTGATCCTCTAGGTAAATTATCAATCGATGAATGTGCTAATGTTGCTAAAGAACTTGGGTTAGATTTATCACTTCATGATGAGTTTGCATCGGCGCTTCTTGGGCTTTATGCTATTTTTACAGAGCATGATGCTAACCTAATTGAAATAAACCCGCTTATTATTACTGGCCAAAATGAGATCATGGCTCTTGATGGTAAAATTGATTTTGATGATAATGCGCTCTATAGAAATGAATCAATTGCTAGTCTAAGGGATATCGCGCAAGAAGATGAAAAAGAAAGAAGTGCGAGCGAACATCAATTAAATTATATCTCTCTAGATGGCTCTGTAGGCTGCATGGTGAATGGCGCGGGATTAGCGATGGCGACGATGGATTTAATAGAATATCATGGCGGATCACCAGCTAACTTTTTGGATGTAGGCGGAGGCACAACTGCTGATAGAGTTGCAAAAGCCTTTGAAATAATTCAAAGTGGAGAAAATGTTAAATCTATTTTGGTAAACATTTTTGGAGGCATAGTGCGCTGTGATCTTATTGCAAATGGTATTTTACAAGCAATAGAAAAAGTAGGATTAACGCTTCCAATTGTTGTAAGACTCGAAGGCACAAATGCACAAGAAGGCCTTCAAATTCTAAATAGTAGTAACTTTAATATCATTACTGAGGCTGACTTAACTAAGGCCGCCAAACAAGCTGTGGAGATGGCCAAATGAGTGTCCTAATTAACAAAGAAACCAAAGTAATTTGTCAAGGTTTTACTGGCAAGCAAGGTACTTTTCATTCTGAACAATCTATTGCATATGGTACAAAATTTGTAGGTGGTGTAACGCCTGGCAAAGGTGGGCAAACCCACTTGGATAAACCAGTCTTCAATTCTGTTGAACAGGCTATGAGTGAAACAGGTGCTAATGCCACCATGATTTACGTTCCACCTAGGTTTGCATTTGCTTCTATAGTCGAGGCGATTGAAGCTGAGATGCCAGTAATTGCATGCATAACTGAAGGTATTCCTGTGCAAGATATGATTAAAATTAAAGCCATTATTGCAGGCAGTAAGTCAAAATTAATTGGGCCAAACTGTCCAGGATTAATCACTCCAGATGAATGTAAACTTGGCATTATGCCGGGCAATATCCACAAGAGTGGTTCAGTTGGTATTGTCTCTCGTTCAGGAACATTAACATATGAGGCAGTTCACCAAACTACTCTTGCAGGACTTGGTCAAAGCACTTGTATTGGAATTGGCGGTGACCCAGTTCAAGGAATGAATTTTATTGACTGCCTTAAATTGTTTGAAAAAGATGATGACACGCATTCAATAGTAATGGTTGGTGAGATTGGTGGAAATGCCGAAGAAGAGGCTGCGGAGTATATTAAGTCAAATATTTCTAAACCTGTTATTTCATATATTGCTGGACTTACTGCCCCTAAAGGAAAAAGAATGGGCCATGCAGGCGCAGTAATAAGTGGCGGGTCTGGTGATGCCAAAAGTAAAATTCAAGCACTAGAAAATGCAGGAGTAAGTGTTGCACCTACACCAGCATTAATGGGTCAAACTTTGCTTGAGGCTCTCTAAAAAACAATGCATTCTCTTTCAGTCAATTAAATGCACGTGATTAGAAGCAGTAGATTTGCAGTTTCAGTAATTTTTGCTATTAATGGTGTTGTATTTGGGACATGGGCATCTCGAATTCCAGAAATTTCAGATTTTCATAACTTATCACCTGCTGCTTTAGGTTTATTAATATTTCTACTAGGTTTATCAGCTGTCGTCGCATTCTCAGTCTTTGGGAGAGCTGCAGATCGTTATGGAGCGTCAACTGTAACAAAAAGAACCACTTGTCTATTAATACCTCTTACTCTTATCTTTATAGCTTTTGCAAACTCAATATGGATGCTTGTAGCAGCTATCATTTTCTTTGGAGCAATTCATGGAGGTGATGACGTAGCCATGAATGCCTGGGCTGCGGAAGTTGAGCGTAAAAATAATCGCCCATTAATGTCGTCTTTTCACGCAATGTGGAGCTTGGGCGCTGGCCTTGGTGCAGGTGCAGGAGTATTAACTGCTTACTATAACCTTGGAATGCCAATACATTTTACAATCACTTCAATTATAATTTTTTTAGTTATGCTGAGTGTTGTAACTATCCCTTTCAACTCTGAAAAGAAAGAAAAAGACAGCAAAGCTCCATTTATTTCTATGCCAAAAGGAGCCTTGCTTCCTGTTGCCTTCATTACTTTTTTTGCCTCATTAGGAGAGGGTATGGTCGCAGATTGGAGCGCTATTTTTCTTAGAAGTGTCACAGATCTTTCAAATGGTGGTGCGGCTATAGGGTTTACGGTTTTTTCTGTTTGTATGTTTGCAATGAGACTTATGGGTGACAAAATTGCATTAAAGTTTGGCGCTTCTGAGACAGCGCGTTATTCTGGACTAGTTGCTTTAGCAGGCTCTTTAATTGTATTAACATTTGAGTCACTCGTGCCATTAATGATTGGCTTTGGTCTTATAGGACTAGGTATTGCTGTTATCATCCCCCTAGCTTTTTCTCGCGCCGGTAAAGATAAAGAAATATCTCAGGGAACTGCAATTGCAAGTATTGCAACCCTTGGATATGGAGGAATGTTACTTGGCCCATTATTTGTAGGCCTTATTGCTGAGATAACTTCAATTAAAACAGGCTTTTTACTCTTACCAATCTTAGCTTTCTTAATTTTTCTGCTTTCAAAACATCTTTCTATTAAATCACTCTGATTTTTTCTCCAAAAACATTGCGTCGCCATAGCTAAAAAAACGATATTGCTCCTTAATTGCATGGCGATAAGTCTCAAACATTTCCTTATAGCCAATAAAAGCACTAACCAACATTAAGAGTGAAGATTTTGGTAAATGAAAATTTGTAATCATAGCGTCTACTATTTGAAACTTAAATCCTGGATAGATAAAAATGTCTGTATCTCCCTTTTGGCTTTTTAACTTCCCATTGACTGTAGCGGACTCTAACGTTCTAACCGCTGTAGTACCTACAGCAATTATTCTCCCACCAAGCTCCTTTGCTTGCTCTATCTTATCTATTGTTTCAGTAGAAATTTCATAGTACTCACTGTGCATTTTATGACTCTCAATATCCTCAACTTTAACAGGCTGAAAAGTTCCTGCTCCAATATGTAGCGTTACAAATGTATGATTGATGCCTTGATTTTCTAGGCTAGATAACAACATCTCATCAAAATGAAGTCCTGCAGTAGGTGCTGCAACTGCACCATCATTTTTTGCATACACTGTCTGATACCGACTCTGATCTTCCTTAGAGTCATCTCTATTAATATATGGTGGTAAAGGGATATGTCCAATTTTATTAAGTATGTTTAGAATAGAATCAGACTCAAAGTCCACCTTATAAATACCATCATTTTTACCGCATATCTTGAAGCGGCTTTTATTTTCAAGGACTATATAACTTCCAATTTTTGGAGATCTACTTGACTTAATCATTACTAATGCTTCATGGTCATTAATCAATCGCTCAACTAGAACCTCAACCTTACCTCCAGAATCTTTATGCCCAAATAATCGAGCAGGTATAACTTTTGTATCATTGAGAACTAATAAGTCATGTGGTTTGAGAAAATCACCTAATTGAGAAAAAGTAGAATCAACTAATATATCTTTTAAGACCAGTAGCCGTGAATCAGTCCTACTTAAACTAGGGTATTGGGCGATTAAAGACTTTGGCAAGTCAAAATCAAAATCACTTAACTTCATTATTTACCTTCGAGGCATTAACTCGGCGCATTGCTGCATCAATTTTTTCTTTCTGAACCTTATCTTTTGACATTTTTTCTTTCAAAGCAATCATCCTTGCCTCCAGCAGATCTGACCTTTCTTGTTTGTTTCTTTCTAGGCGCACTTCACGAAACTCAAACCTTCCTTTAGCTGTCTCTCTTTGTTTTTTTTCTTGAGTTTGTTTTTTATACAATTCTTCATAAAATTGGTAATAATTAATAAAAGGGATTGTATTAGCTGGCTTAACTTCAATCATATCAATACAATCTACTGGACAAACTGGTAGGCATAAATCACAGCCTGTGCACTCTTTAGCAATAACCTGGGTCATTACTTTCGATGACCCTACAAAGGCATCCACTGGACAAGCCTTAATACATAAAGTGCAGCCAATACAGACTTTTTCATCAACTAAAGCAATTCGTTTTGGCTTGGTTTCGCCATGCTCTTCATTTAAAAGAAGAGTATCAACACCTAGAAGCTCTGCTAAAGCATCAACTCCTTCTTGTCCACCTGGTGGGCATTGGTTGATTTCAGCATCACCATTTGCTATAGCCTCAGCGTATGGTCTGCATCCTTGAAAGTCGCATTGATTACACTGGGTTTGAGGCAAGATAGCGTCAATTTGATCAACTAACGGCCTTCCCTTTACTTTAGAAGCATAACCCATGCCAGTTAGGATTAAAAAATTCTCATTCATATCGCTGGTGATTTTAAACTAAATATAGTTTATAGTCTTTGCTCACTATGAAAGTTACGCTTGAAAAAAAGGAAATTTGAAAGACTTATGCAGTATATATTTTTTGCTTTTGTAACAACATCTTACTTCAAGACTGGTATTCCTATTGGGCCCAATAAAGGGTGGACTTAAGATTCAACAAAAGCACGTTCAATAACAAAGTGGCCAGGCTCGACATTACGAGCTTCTATGAAACCCTTAGACTCAAGCATATCTACTAACTCCTTAAGCATACTAGGGCTTCCACAAATCATAAAACGATCGTCTACTAAATTGGGCTGAGGTTGCTTCAAATCTAAAAACAACTTACCACAACTCATCAGGGTAGTAAGGCGACCATTATTTTTAAAGGGTTCACGGGTCACTGTAGGATAATAGACTAGCTTTTCTTTAACTATTTCTCCAATATATTCATCATTTGGCAAAATATTTTCAATGTAATCAGAGTAGGCCAGTTCAGAAACCTCACGCACTCCATGAGCCAAGATAATTCTGTCGAATTGATCGTAAATTTCTGGATCTTTAATGATACTCATAAACGGCGCTAA
>Ga0209383_1001178_pt1 | contig 16655 bp, 17 predicted proteins | sample CoawatmetaG02DNA_FD_187510 | JGI IMG/M metagenome (GOLD analysis project Ga0209383, IMG submission 187510) | Marine microbial communities from the West Antarctic Peninsula - Coastal water metaG029-DNA (SPAdes) (version 2) | ecosystem: Environmental > Aquatic > Marine > Coastal ... | reverse complement strand
AAGGGTGTTGCCGAACCCTATAGAATGTTTACCTCAAGAGCAGAATATAGACTAAGTTTGAGAGCAGATAATGCTGATCAAAGATTAACAAATAAGGGAATTGAAATTGGATTAATATCAAAAGAAAGGGAAGATATTTTTAAAGATAAAGAACACAAATTAGGAATAATATCTAAAATAATGTCTGAATCATCAATATCTCCAACAAAAATAAATAACTTTGATATTAAAATTGCAAAAGATGGTATCTTAAGAAAATCTAATGAAATATTAACACAAAAAGGTGTCGATATGAAAAAAATAAGAGAAATTTGGCCTGAAATTCCTTATTTTGATGAAAAAATAGATGAACAAATTGAAATAAACGCTCACTATAGAGGATATCTTAAAAAACAAAAAGCAGATATATTAGCATTTAAAAGAGACGAAAATCTAGTTATACCAGAAAAAGTTAATTATGACGAACTTTCTGGACTTTCTAATGAAGTAAAATCTAAGTTTAAAAAAATAAAACCAAAAACTATGGGACAAGCACTACGAATTGATGGAATAACTCCAGCGGCTGTATATATTTTGTTGTCACATGTAAAAAGAAAGTCTATTAAGCTTATAGCTTAATGGAAGAAATTTTTAAAAAATATTCACTACTAAAAGACCAAAATGTTCCACGTGAAACATTAATTGAGTTTGAGTTATTTATATCTATGCTACAGCAAGGAAATGATGAAATTAATATAATAAGCAAAGAAACAGCTAAAGATGAAGTAATTAGAGAACGTCATATAGCTGATTCAGCGCAAATCATTGAATTTGTTAATTTAAATAGTAATATAATAACAGATATAGGCACAGGTGGGGGTATGCCAGGTATAATTATATCAATTATGATTAAAAATCAGAAAAATTCAACTAAAGTTCACTTATATGAAAAAAGTCACCATAAAAGCGCTTTTTTAAGAAAAGTATCTAGAGATTTAAAATTAAATACTGAAGTCATGCAAGAAAATATTTTTGAGGCACAAAATTTAGACTCGGGTACAATAATGGCAAGAGCATTTAAACCTTTACCAATAATTTTAGATTTAGTTTGTAAAAAATTTAGTAGCTACACAAATTTAATTGTGTTCATGGGAAAAAATGGAGAAAAAATTTTAGAAGAAACTTTAATAAATTGGGATTTTGATTTTGAAAAGAAAAAAAGTATTACAAGCGAAGATTCATTTTTATTAAATATAAAAAACATAAAAAAAAAACATTAAAAATAAAATGCAAATTATTTCTGTAATAAATCAAAAGGGTGGGGTTGGAAAAACAACAACGGTAATTAATCTTGCAGCTGGTTTAGCTCAACAAGAAAAAAAAATTTTAGTTATTGATCTTGATCCACAAGGAAATGCTACTACAGGACTTGGTCTATCTAATTTAGAAAGTTCAACTGATACTATTTATGGAGTGTTGAATGGCACAAAGGCCGTTTCCGATGTGATTAGAAAAACTGAGTTCAAAAATTTAGATATTATTACTTCGAATGTTGATTTATCTGGACTTGAGGTTGAGACAGCTGATGATAGCATGAGAGCCTTCATTTTAAAACGCGAATTAACCGCTTATTTGAATGATTCCAGGACAAGCTATGATTATGTACTTATAGACTGTCCACCATCACTAAGTTTGCTCACAGTCATGGCTCTGGTGTCTTCTCACTCGCTATTAGTGCCGTTGCAGACTGAATTCTTTGCTTTAGAGGGTTTAACCCAACTAATGAAAACCATAGAAAGAATCAAAGTTAATTTAAATCCTGAATTAAAAATTAGAGGCATACTTTTAACAATGTTTGATAAAAGAAACAGGCTATCTACACAGGTAGAAAAAGAAGCAAGAGACTACTTTAATGAAAAAGTTTATCTAACGGTAATACCGAGAAATGTCAGGCTGTCCGAAGCCCCATCACACGGTATGCCAGTTTTAATGTATGACAAATCTTGTCCAGGTAGTAAATCATATTTTAATTTTACAGATGAATTTATTAATCAAGAACAAAAAATAGAGGGTGTAGCATAATGGATACAAATAAAATAAAAAAGGGTCTAGGTAGAGGTTTGTCGTCTCTAATAGGTGAAACAAAAGCAGAAATAAATATTAATAAAGTTTCAATATCCAATCTTGTAAGCAATAAGTTTCAGCCAAGGAAAACATTTAATGAGGAAAGTTTACAAGATTTAACAAAATCAATAAAAGAGAGAGGCATTATCCAGCCAATTATTGTTAGAAAATCTAGTGATGATAGTTCAAAGTATGAAATAATTGCAGGGGAGAGAAGGTGGCTATCAGCACAAAAGGCGGGGCTACACGAAGTTCCAGTTGTTGTCGCTGATGTAGATGATTTAAAGTCTTTAGAGTTTGCTATTGTAGAGAATGTTCAAAGAAATGACTTAAATGCAGTAGAAGAAGCGCGTGGTTATCAACGTCTTATTGATGAGTTCTCTTATGACCAAGAAAAAGTGGCACAATTTATTGGAAAAAGTAGAAGCCATATTGCTAACCTTTTAAGGGTATTAAGCTTACCTGAAGCAATTCTTAAGTTAATTGAAACTCAAAAATTAACACCAGGACATGCAAAAATTTTAGTTGGTTTGGATAATGCAGAATTTGTAGCAAATAAAATAATTGAAAAAAACTTGTCAGTGAGACAATCAGAAAATTTTGTTAAAATCTTTAAAACTAAAAAACATTCTCTTAAACCCTTTAAGGATATAAACCTGCAAGCTTTAGAGGATTCAATTAGAAAAAAAATTGGTCTTAATGTTTTAATTAAAAATAAAAAAAATAATTCAGGATCTCTATTATTAGAATACAAAGATCTAGATCAGCTCAATAAAATAATTGAAATAATAAAATCTAATTATTAGTTTTTCTTGAATTGTTGATTATAAAATCTGATAGTATATTTTTTGCTAGGTGAGAATTTTTTTTAATTAAAAGTTCAATTTCATTAGTCTTATAAATCAGATTTTTTAAATAATCTTTATTCCAAGATCTGATTTGTTGAGTAACAAGTGGTTTGTCCTTCCAAAAAATTGGTGGCTTGCATTCAGAAATTGCCTTCTCAATATTCATTTTTTCATCAACTAATTCATAAATTTTTACTAATCTTTTTAGTTTAGCTAATAATGTTCTAATAATTATTATGTTGTCCTCATCAGAATAGTTGTTTTCATTTAAAATAGTAAGGGTTTTCCTGGTATTTTTGGCCAAAGAGTGATCCACTAGCTCTGAAGCACTATAGTTATCTGCAAGGTTGGTTAGTTTTATTATTTCTTCAAGATTTAAATTCTTTTTATTTGAAGAATAGGCCTCGATTTTTTGCAATTCATTATTCAAATTTTTCCTATCCCCCCTACTTCTTTCTACCAGAATATTAATTAATTGCTGAGATATCGGAATTTTTTTATTTCTAAAGAAAAGACTAATTATTGAATTTAATGTTTGATTATTATCTTCATAAAATGGAACACATATAATTGATTTTTCTTTCTCAAAAAATTTTCTTAAAGCAGATTTCTTTTCAAGATTTTTTGAATTTAAAATTATTTGTATATCCTCTGGGTTTTTCTCGATTAACTCCTCTATAATTTCCTTAATTTTGTCAGTAGTTCTATTAATGAGTATAAGTTTTTCGTTATCAAAAAAAGATTTAGTAAGTATACTATTAAAAAATTCACTAATATTATCTAATATTTCTTTTTCTTCATATCTATGAACTTTATCTAGATAATTTTTTTCAAATAAATTTTTAATAGTTTCTTCTTTAAAACCCTCATTATCACCATAAAAAAGATAAAAATTATAATTATTTAGTTTTAATTTATTTAGTTCAAATGATTTTAATATCATTGAATATTTGATAATTTAAAAGTTAATTCTTCAGAAATTGTTTCAGCTAAATTTGTTTTTAATTTTCTTTCGTAGTTTCCAAGCTCATACTTATTGGCAATGTTTTCGTACTTAAATTTTTTTTCAATTTCTATATTTTTTTGAAGTTTTCCTTCAATAAAGACCTTGATATTAACATTTATAATATTTTCAAAATTTGTTGCGTCACCAGCAGCATTTTTGGCTAGAATTATTTTTTCTTCTACAGTTTTTATATCAAGATCAAATTTTTTATTTTTTTCAACTAAAATATAGCTATTAAGTTTTTGTTTAATTTTTAAATTCACGTCTCTATCTCCTTCAAAATTTATACTGCTTATAGAAAAATCATAATTTATAGCGTTTTTTTCTGAGTAGATAGCCTCATAACCACACGATGCTGTAAATAAAAAAAAGACAATTAGAATATTTTTTTTTAACATTTTTATATTATAATATTTATTAATCTATTTGATACAAAAATTGTTTTTCGAATTTTTTGATTTTTTAATAATTTTTCTGTTTCCTTGTTTTCTTCAATCTTTTTTAATAAATCTTTTTCATCAATATTATTTTTTACTTTTAAAAGTGCTTTCTTTTTTCCATTGATCTGGATAACAAAAGTTATATTTTCATCTTCTAGCTCTTCAACCACAATAGCAGGCCATTTTATTTCATTTTGGTTTATGTTTGCTAAACATTCATTCGTGAAATGGGGGATTAAAGGATTCATCGTTATCAAGATTTTTGTATAGTTTTCAATTAAAATGCTTGTTTTTAATGGGTTTTCTACCTCTTTAATCAAAAAATTATACATTTCATGCATGTTTGCAATTATTACATTGTAGTGAAATTTTTCTAAGTTTTGAGTTATTTTGTAAACTAATTTATTGGTAAATTTTGTTAGCTTTTCATTATTATCATTAGATTTATTGTCAGTAATTTTCTTTAGAATTTTAGAGTGGAGCACCCATAACTTTTGTAAAAATTTATATGAAGCCATCATTCCTTGATCTGACCATTGTACGTCTTTTTCTGGTGGACTATCTGACAAAATAAACAATCTTACAGAATCTGCTCCGTAATTTTCTATAATGTTTTGTGGGTCAACGGTGTTTTTTTTCGATTTTGACATAGATTCTGTTGGACCTACAATTATTTTTTCTGAAGGATTTGTTTTTTTATAAAAGTTTTTTGCATCATCTGAGAAAACTTCTTCTGGACTTATCCAATTATTTTTTTGATCTTTATAAGTTTCGTGACAAACCATGCCCTGTGTAAACAAACCATTAAAGGGTTCCTTTAGATTAAATTTTTTATTTTTATAAGAAAGGGCTTGCATAAAAAACCTAGAGTATAAAAGGTGTAAGATTGCATGCTCAACACCTCCTATATACTGGTCAACTGGCATCCAATAATCAACTTCTTCTTGAGTAAATCCATAATTAGAATTTTTTGAAGAGCAAAATCTTAAAAAATACCATGATGAATCAACAAATGTATCCAAAGTATCTGTTTCCCTTCTATATTTTTTACCATTTAGAACGAAATATTTCCATTCATTGGATGAATCTAAAGGGTTGCCAGTATTTTCTAATTTCTCTATTTTGGGTAATTCAACAGGAAGCATATCTGTAGGAATTTTAATCGGCTGATCATATTCATCGTAGGCAATTGGTATGGGGCAACCCCAGTATCGTTGTCTTGATATTCCCCAGTCTTTTAATCTATAATTTGTTTTTTTTTGTCCTAGATTGTTTTTTTCAAGAAATTCTATTGTCTTAGTTATTGATTCGTTTGGTACTTTTAAATCATCTAAAAATTTTGAATTATAAAGATATCCATCTCCAGTATAAGCCTCATTATTAATCTCAAAATCTTTATCTTTGTCTGGTTTTACTACTGGTATAATTTTTAAACTATATTTTTTTGCAAAGTCTAAATCTCTTTGATCGTGAGCAGGACATCCAAATACAGCACCAAGTCCATAATCCATTAAAACAAAGTTTGCAAAATAAACTGGAACTTTCATGCTTTGATCCAGTGGGTTTATTGCTATCAGGTCAGTTTTAAACCCTAGTTTATCAGCAGAGGCAATAGATTCTTCTGTAGTACCAGTTTTTGAACACTCTTTTTTAAAATTTTGAAATTCTTTATCTTGTTCGTAAAATTTAGACAAAGGATGATCAACTGACAATGCAAGAAAAGAAATACCAAATAAAGTATCTGGCCTAGTCGTATAACACTTAATATTATCAACAGATTTTTCACTTTCAATTTTAAACTCAACTTCACAGCCGAAAGATTTTCCTATCCAATTCTTTTGCATTACCTTTACTTTATTTGGCCAATTGTCTAAAGAATCTAGGCCCTTTAAAAGGTCTTCTGAAAATTTTGATATTTTAAAAAACCATTGATTTAATTTTTTTCTCTCCACAACTGCACCTGATCTCCAACCCTTGCCATCAATTACCTGTTCATTTGCCAAAACAGTTTCATCAATTGGGTCCCAGTTCACATAGTTTTCTTTTCTATAAACCAACCCTTTATCGTAGAGCTCCAAAAAAAACTCCTGTTGATGTTTATAATAATTTGGTGAGCAGGTTGAAATTTCTCGGCTCCAATCGATTGATAGGCCAAGTTTTTTAAGTTGAGACTTCATCGTCTCAATGTTTGACTCAGTCCAAGTCTTAGGGTCAAGATTATTTTGTCTTGCTGCATTTTCTGCTGGCATACCAAAAGAATCCCACCCCATAGGGTGTAAAACATTATATCCTTGTAATGCTTTAAATCTCGCTAGAACATCACCAATTGTATAGTTTCTTACATGGCCCATGTGTATCTTACCTGATGGGTAAGGAAACATTTCTAAACAGTAAAATTTTTTTTTATTTTTATCTAATTGGGCTGCAAATGTTTTATTGTCGTTCCAAAAATTCTGCCACTTATTTTCAACAGTTTTGAAATTATATCTTTCCATCTTAAAGAAGTATATTCTGAGTTATAATTATTTATTATCGACGTCTCGTAATTTAAAATCTGGTCTTTTTGTTAACTCATTATTTTCAATTAAAGCAGCTTCTTTAAGAATGGCTATTTTTATTTCATTACCTAAAGCTGATTTTACTTTAGATGTTTTGCATTTATTAAGTTCATCACAAACTTTTTTATATATAATTACATTAACTCCATCAGCTCTTACTTCGTTTGAAAAAAATCTTACAGTAATTTTTGTGTATACATTTTCAGCTTTTTCATCTGAAAACCAATCTGTAATTATCATTCCTCCAGAATAATCCACATTGCTTAGTGGTGTAAATTCTAGTAATTTAATAGAAGCCCTCCACATTGGATTAGATGAAGCAAATTCAAAAACTCCACCATTCTTGTTTTTATCACCTAAAATTCTATATCCTTTTCCCTCTTGCATATTTCTTTCAACTCTATCGTTCACATTTGCAGAGACTTTTCGAGCATCAGTTTTTTTGTATATTCCGCAACCAGAGATATTTATAAATATTGCAGTAAAAAAAATTATTTTTATAAATTTCATTATTATTTCTATTATCATCAAAAAAGAGGGTAATTAACACACATATTGCTGTTATTGAAAGGAATTATAGTGTGATATTTTTGCAACAAATATTAAAAAAAAATCATTTTTTGATTTATAATATTAAAAATTGAACAATATTTGGTATTTATACCACATTATTAATTAATAATAATTAACAAACAAATAGGAGAAAATATGACTAACCTAAAAAAATTAGGTCTTTCAGCTCTAGCAGGTTCGCTTGTAGCATTCTCAGCGCAAGCTGGTGAATTAGCAGTAAGCGGTGGAGCTAAATTTACGTACACTGGAGACACAGGAAAAAATGATGCAGAAGCAGATGGTAACAGATTTGGTATGCAACAATTAATGACATTCTCTGGTTCAGGTGAAATGGATAATGGACATACTATATCTTTGTCTCACAACATGACATCTAATGGTGGAAAAAGTTCTTCATCTTTAACTTATGACATGGGTGAAATGGGATCATTAACTTACAACCAAGAATCAGGTGATCTTGGTATTGGTAAGATTGATGACATTATGCCAACTGCTGAAGAAGAAGTATGGAATGGAATAAGTGCTGTTGCTGACGGTGGTGCTACTGCAGTTGGACCAAATGGAAGAGTTGATAGTGGAACTACTGGTTTCAACTATGCTTATTCTGTTGATGGTTTAGCTGACATTAACATTGGTTATGGTGTAAAAACATCAGATAACTCACAGGATGATGGTGGAAACTCAGGAACTGGCGCTGTTGAATCAGCTACTTCTATAGCTGTGTCTATGACACCTATGGATGGTTTAAGAATAGTTGCTGGTACTGGTGAAAAAGGTGCAACTGATTCAACATCAAATGATCACACTACATATGGTTTCACATATGCGTTTGGTCCATTAACAGTTGGTGCACAACAATCAGAAATTGATTATGCTGCTTCTGGAACTGCAGATCTTGAAACTGATATGTACGGAATTTCATTCGCAGTGAATGATGATCTTTCAGTATCATATGGTTCGCAAGAAACTACAGCAGATGGTGACGATGATAAACAAAAACTGACTGGTATGTCTGTTGGTTACTCAATGGGTTCAATGAGTCTTAAAGCTCACAAGAACAAGGGTGAAAAACTGCAACAAGGTGCTAATGAATCAGAGCACACAGAAATCTCATTATCTTTTGCGTTTTAATTAAGTAAAAAGATAATATTTAAAAGGCCCCATATAGGGGCCTTTTTTTATTCATAAATTTTGTTGAGGAAATGTAAGTAATCTGTGTAATTTTTATTAAGATTTACTGAGCTTTTGTAAATAGGTTTTCTTGCCTGAGCAATACTTACAGTTTTTATTGGCGAACCTTTTTTAGTGAAGTCCATACAATCATCTTCCCAGTCAAGGTTACAAAAATTAATAATTTTACGTGTCTCACTAGCCTGGTTATTAACTAACTCTTCATACTCACAATCATAAATATAATTAGGTATTTTAGTATGCCAAAAAGCCATTAGATTCTTATAAAGATTTATAAAGTTCAATAAATTTTCTTGATTATAGCTCCATGGTAAGGAAGATCCGTCAAAAACATTCTTATAAATAGATAGAGCGGTATCTTTAAGGTTTCTTTTACAATGAATTATTTTTGCACAAGGAAACATTAATTTAATAAACCCTATCCATTGGAAATTTAATGGTGATTTATCTAAAATAATTAAATTTTCATCATATTGTTTAAATAAGCTAAGGGTTTCATTAGATAATTTATTAATATAACTTTCATCAAGTTTATCATTATCAAAAATTTTTTTTGATAATACAGAGTTTAGCACGGGCAATTCTCCCGCACCATAGACTCTGGTGTGTGAAGATATGATTTGATGAGTGAGAGTGGTCCCAGATCTAGGTAATCCAACAACAAATATCAAATTTGGTACATTTGGTGATCTAGTGAGATCAAACACCTGGTTAGTAAATTTTTTTTTGATTGTGTCAAATAAGTTAAATTCTTCATCAAAATTATAGTTTTTAAAAACTTTAAATTGTGAATCATTTCCTTTAATAAAATAATTTGAAGAATTCTTGTATTCTTTTTGATCTGAATAAGACTTTGCTAAAGCAAAGAATAGTGGAATTTTATTTTCAGTTGTAAGATCAGGATTATTAATTTTTTTTAGCATTAATTTTTGATGGTCATCATCTGCATTATAAAAATTGATAGTACTAAGCATTTTGTCAGCAATTATATTATCGGGAAACTTTAGTTGAAGTTTTTTCAAGATTTCTTTAGATTTTTCAAATTCACCAGTAATTTGATAAGTCCCAGCTAAATTTATTAGCAAAGTTTCAATATTATCATCTAATAGAAGAGCTTGCTTATATAATTCTATACATTCATCAAATTTATTTAAATCCCTTTTTAAATTACCAAAATTAATTAGAACGTTTGTACTTTTTGGATTAATTTTTAGCGCTCTATCAAAAATTTTTTCAGCATCTGAGAACAATTCCATCTGTCTATAAATAGCACCTAAGTTACAAAGTATACTTAGAGCATGTGGGTGTTTCTTAAGCCCCCTTTTAAAAATATCCTCAGCTTTGATTAGTTCTCCCAATTGTCTATGAGAAAGACCAATATAGTTATAAAAAGTAACTTGAGTTGGGTCTTTTTTTAGTAATGCAGTTGCTTTTTCTATAACTAATTCATAATTTTTAGAAATAAATAAATTGTTAATTTTATTTAATTCTTTTTGAAGGTATTCTAGACTTATTTTTTTAGTCATATTTAAAATGGAATATTTTCATTATTAAATAACGAAATAGAAGCAATTCCATATGGATTTATATTATTAATATTATTTAAATTTATTTTATTTATACCACCTAAACATATGATTTTTTTTTTAGTTTTTTTCATTAAATTTAAAAATCTATATAATCCTAAACAATTTTTGCTTTTTTTTGTAATAAATAGAGGTGATAAAAAAATATAATTAATATTTTGTCTTTCTTTTTCTTTGATTTCTTTAAGATTATGAGCAGAACCCAATAACAAGAATTTTTTTTTTAAGCTATAAGAATTGAATAGTTGGTTTTTATTGAAAGATGGAATATATGCACCATCCAAATCAAGTTTTATTGCTAATTTTACATCATTACTAAGATAAAATTTTATTCTTTTTTTTTTACATGCATTTTTTATATCAATAATTGTGTCTAGATTAACTTTTGTATTATAATTTCTATATATTACAGAAGTATTATTTGATAGTTTTCTTATAATATTATTATCAAATTTATCTATATAACAAAAAAACTTATAATTTTTAAGATGCATAACTCACTTAATAACTTAATTAATATTGAAAACCAATTGAAAGATTTAAATTTAGATGGCCATAAAAGTAAATATGAAATTATTGCTGTTAGTAAAACTCACCCAATAAAAGAAATTTTACCATTAATAAATTATGGACATATAAATTTTGGTGAAAATAAAATACAGGAAGCGCAAGAAAAATGGAGTGATATCAAAAGTAGTTTACCAAAATTAAAATTACATATGCTGGGTAAAATTCAAACTAATAAGGTTAAGTTTTTAATACCATTATTTGACTATATTCATTCATTGGATAATCTAAAGCTTGCTCAAAAAATTTCTCAAGAAGAAATTAAGAAAAATAAAAAGATAAAAATTTTTATTCAAGTTAATATTGGTAAAGAAAAACAAAAAAATGGGGTTGATGTAGAAAACTTAGAAAATTTCTATAGAGAATGTTGTTTAAATCTTGGATTAAATATAGTTGGTTTAATGTGTTTGCCACCTAAATCTTCAATGTCATCAAAGTTTTTTTTAAATATGAAAGAACTTTCTGATAAATTAAATGTAACTGACTTGAGCATGGGTATGTCTAATGATTTTATTGAAGCCGCTCAGAATGGAGCAACTTATTTAAGAATAGGATCCAAGATATTTGGTAAAAGACTCTAATTTATTTTTATATAGGTATTCTTTTTTAAAACTTTTAATAAGATCTCAAAATGATTTCTTTTAATTGCGACACAACCTGCTGTAGGTTTATAATCTTTAGTAAGGTGTATAAAAATTGCACTCCCTTTATTAGGAACAGTTTTTTTAGTATTATAGTCTAAAACAATTACATAATCATATTTGCAATCTCTACGATATAGTTTTTCATGCCTTATATTTTTATTAATGATAATTTTTTTATTATAAAAGTTATTAGATGAGTCGTTACACCATCCCATATTTTTCGTAATTTTAATTTTTTTTATCATACAATTATCAAGCGCAACTCGATCAGCTCTATAAAAAATTTTTGATAGCTTGAATAGCCCCTTGGGTGTACAATTATCACCTTCAGTTTTATTTATTCTTACACCATTTCTTCCAATACAACATCTAAATTGAAATTCATCAACTTGAAGTGTATGTTTATTTTTTAGGTTAATAATCATAATAAAATGCCATGTTAAAACAAAATGTTTATATTCTAAACTTTAATGAATTATATCAAATTTTCAATGAAGTTCAAAACATACTAAATTTTGATGTTTTTAAAATTGATGATTCAGATTTACAAAAAATATATAAGACAAATAATTTAAAAGACTCTATTTTAATTACTAATTCTAAAACTAATTTTAAAATTAGCACGATGGATAAAAAAGATTTTTTGATTCTTGAAAGTCTACCAATTTTTTTACCTAATTTAATTGAAAAAATAAATATTTTTTTCTTAAAAATTAAATTTAACTTTCAAAATAAAATACATGTTAAAAATTATAATATTAATTTAAATAATAGGACTATATATAAAGGTAATGTAGATATAAGTTTAACAGAAAAAGAAATTCAGATAATCCTATTTCTTTTGAATAAAAAAACTCCACAAAAAACCCTAAAGCTACAAAATAAAATTTGGAATTATAATAGTAACTTAGAAACTCACACTGTTGAGACACACATTTATAGATTAAGAAAAAAAATTAAAAATATATTTAGAGATGATAAATTTATACTAAGTGATGAAAATGGTTACTATCTTTAAGGTTCTATTTTATTTTTCAATAATCTTTGTTTGACAAATTTAAAGTCTAGCACCAAGAACTTGAATAACTTTAGAAGACATATTCGTACCTTCCTGTAAACTTTCCTCAATAGAAAAATTATTTATATAACCATGCAAAAATCCTGATGCAAAAAGATCTCCTGCTCCTGTTAAATCAACTATTTTCAAATTTGGATTAATTGAATTTTCATAAATCAAACCATTATTTATTGCCATTGATCCTCTTTCACCACGAGTAATAACTATAGTTTTATTAAGACTTTTCGAAAAAGATACCACCTCTTCAAATTTTTTTGCATTAATTAAGGACATAAACTCTTGCTCATTTGCAAAAATAATATCTAGTTTATTTTTTACCAGATCTAGAAAACTTTGCTTATGTCGCTCAACACAAAATAGATCAGACAAAGACATAGCAATTTTATTTGCATTTAAGATTGCTTTATCAAAGGCATTTTTAGGTTCACCTTCATCCCATAAATAACCTTCCAGAAAAGTTATTTCAGAATTTTTAACTGTTTGTGCATCAATATCGTTATCATTAATCTTACCTGCTGTTCCTAAAAAAGTGCACATTGTTCTCTCAGAATCGGGTGTAATTAAAATTAGACAACTACCTGTAAAAATTGATTCCTTTTTTTTTATATACAGGTAATTAACATTTTCTTTTTTTAGTCCATCTTCATATTTTTGACCAAGGTCATCATCGTTAATTTTACCAATAAAACCAACATCATTACCTAATTGAGATAAGCCAACGATAGAATTTGCAACAGATCCACCAGAAATTGTGTCTTCAATTTTTAGAGTAGATAAAATTTTTTTGAATTCTCGTTCATCAATGAGTTTCATAGTGCTCTTTGTTAAACCATTGTCCATCAAATATTGATCATCCACTTTACAAATAACATCGATAATTGCATTTCCAATCCCAAGTATTTTCATTTTTATGCTTTCTTTATTATAACTGGATTTTTTCTATTAGGACAACAAGTCGTACAAATTTTACAAGTCAATCCATAACACTCTCTGGCTTTACAAAATTCTCTTCCATAATAAATTATTTGTAGGTGTAATTTGCTCCATGTTTTTTTAGGAAATAATTTTTTTAAATCTTGTTCAGTTTTAATAACATTTTTACCATTTGTCAGCCCCCATCTTTGAGCCAATCTATGAATATGAGTGTCCACTGCAAAAGCTGGAACTCCAAAACCTTGAGACATGACCACACTTGCAGTTTTGTGACCCACACCAGGCAATTTTTCGAGTTCTTCAAAGCTTTTAGGTACTTTACCATTGTGCTCTTCCAAGAGCTGTTTAGACATTAAGTAAATACTTTTTGCTTTAATTCTAAAAATACCAATACTTTTAATTAATTTTTCAATTTTTTTTCTACCTAATTTTACAAAATGCTCAGGTTTATAATATTTTGGATATATATCTTTAGTTACATTGTTAACATTTAGATCTGTACACTGCGCTGATAAAAGAACAGACATCAAGAGAGTAAATTTATTTTTGTGATTTAGAGGAATAGGTGTTGTAGGATAAATTTTATTTAAAATTCTTAATATTTTTTTTGCTTTTTCTTTTTCATTCATTATTTAAAATTCAATAAATCTCTCATTGAATAAAGTCCAGGCTTTTTGTTATTAAGCCACTTTGCAGCAGTCAAAGCTCCATCTGAATAAAGAGCCCTATCGAATGCTTCATGATTTAATTTTATTATTTCTTTACCAGTAGAAAATGTAACCTCATGCTCTCCAATGACTTCTTTTTTTCTAATAGAATTAAAATTAATTTTTTTCCCATAAGGAAAAGATTTTTTATTTAAAAATTTTTTTCCAATTACATCATAAAGATTTTTATCTTTCCCATCAGCAATACCCTTTGCAAGCATTAAAGCTGTTCCTGATGGATAATCTTTTTTGTGTTTATGATGAACCTCAAATACTTTGCTTAAATACTCATCATTTAATGATCTTGAAGTAATTTCAGTTAAATACATTAATAAATTAACACCTAAACTCATATTACCAGCTTTTAAAATTGGAATTTTTTTTGAAAATTTTTTAATTAAAACCTCTTCTTTTTTTGTAAAACCGGTTGTTCCAATTACTACTTTTTTTTTTAATTTAGATGCGATTTTTAGAATATCTAACGTAGATTTTGGTACAGTAAAATCTATTATTACATCAATTTTTTTAAAAGCTTGTTCAGTATTTATATCAAGTTTAATTCCTGAAATTTTTTTTTTTAAAAATTTATTTTCTGTTAAAGTAACAAGTTTAAAATTCTTATTATTTTTTGATGATCTAATGAGTTGTTGGCCCATTCTTCCTAAACAGCCAGAAATAGCTAAATTAATTGTTTTCATCTAGGAAAATATTAACCTTTTTTGCTTAATTAGTCTTTAATTTTTCCAAAAATTTTTAGCTTTTTGAAAGAATTGTTTGATGCTTGGATTTGATTTTTCATTTTCAATTTCTCTAAATTTTTCAAGTAGTTCTTTTTGCTCTTTATTCAAAGAAATTGGAACTTCTGTGTTTACTTGGACATAAAGGTCTCCATTTCCACTTCCTCTCATATAAGGCATACCTTTACCTTTTAACCTAAATTGTTTTCCATTTTGAGTTCCATCAGGTATTTTAATTTTGGCTTTTCCACCATCGATTGTTGGAATTTCTATTGTAGTTCCTAGTGCAGCATCAGCAATGGATATAGGAAATTCAAAGAATAGGTTTTCATCAGATCTTTTAAATAAGTCATGTGAATGAACATTTATAAAAAGATAAAGATCACCACTTGCTCCACCTTTAGATCCTGCCTCACCTTTGCCAGCTAATCTAATCCTAGTGCCATCGTCAACACCTTTAGGTATTGTAACTGATATTTTTTTTGAAGCTTGCTTGTTACCTTGACCATTACAGCCAGTACATGGATTTGTTATTTCTTCACCAGAGCCAGCACATTGAGGGCAAGTTTGTTGAACTGTAAAAAAACCTTGGTTAGATCTTACTTTACCATTTCCACCACAAACCGTGCATCTGTCTGGAGAATGACCAGGTTTAGAGCCATTGCCCTTGCAAGTATTACATTTTTCTGTAGTTGAAAATTTTATATCTTGTTTTTTACCCTCATAGGCCTCTTCGAGACTAATAGATAAATCATAACGTAGATCAGAGCCTCTATTATTGGTTTTTTGTCTTCCTCTTGATTGTCCACCACTAAAATCTCCAAAAAAATCTTCAAAAATATCTGAGAAATCCGCTCCACCAAAACCACCACTCTGTCTTCCACCGCCTCCACCTTCAAAAGCAGCATGGCCAAAGTTGTCATAGTTTTGTTTTTTTTCTTTATCTGAAAGGATGCCGTAAGCTTCACCGGCTTCTTTAAACTTATCTTCAGAAGATTTATCTCCAGGGTTTTTATCAGGGTGATGTTTAACGGCTAGCTTTCTATATGCAGATTTTAATTCTTCAGGGCTTGCATTCTTGCTAACACCTAAGACGTCATAAAAATCTCTTTTAGCCATAAGTTACTTTAAGATGATAGTTGTTTTAAGTCTTAAGCGCTTTTTTCTTTATCTTCTTCTTCTTTTTTCTCTTCTGTTTCTTCTTCTTTTACTTCTTCAAAATCCGCATCAACTACATTATCGTCTTTCTTTGATTCATCATTCTTATCACCATCTTTAGACGAACCTTCTTTTTTTTCTTGAGATTTGTAAATAGCTTCACCCAGTTTCATAGAAGCTTGAACTAAACTTTCTGTTTTCTTCTTAATATCTTCGATATCAGTCCCTTTGATTGATTCTTTCAAAGCAGATGAGGCATCTTCTATTGCTTTTTTATCTGCATCTGAAACTTTAGCACCATGTTCTTTTATATTTTTTTCTGTAGAATGAATTAAAGTGTCAGCTTGATTTCTAGCATCAACTGACTCTCTTTTCTTCTTATCTTCATCCTTGTTTGCCTCTGCATCTTTAACCATTTTTTCAATTTCTTCATCACTTAAGCCACCTGAGGCTTGGATTTGAATTTTCTGTTCTTTTCCAGTTCCTTTGTCTTTTGCAGAAACACTAACAATTCCATTTGCATCAA
>Ga0209383_1001177_pt1 | contig 16656 bp, 14 predicted proteins | sample CoawatmetaG02DNA_FD_187510 | JGI IMG/M metagenome (GOLD analysis project Ga0209383, IMG submission 187510) | Marine microbial communities from the West Antarctic Peninsula - Coastal water metaG029-DNA (SPAdes) (version 2) | ecosystem: Environmental > Aquatic > Marine > Coastal ... | reverse complement strand
TGTTTGGATCTTTTTTTGGGTGGAAAAAAGCAAGCTTAATTGTTTTAACTTATTTAATGGAAGGCTTGTTTGGCTTTCCTGTTTTTGCAGGTACTCCTGAAAAAGGACTTGGGTTAAACTATATGGTTGGTCCAACTGGTGGGTATTTATTAGGATTCTTATTTACTGCTTTTTTATCTGGATACTTTAATTTAAGAACTAATTTTATTTTACGATTTTTTTATCTAGCTGTTTCAGTAGTGCCAATTTATCTTTTTGGATATTTGTGGCTGGGTTACCTTATAGGATGGAGTAAACCGATATTTGATATTGGTGTGCAACCTTTTGTTCTTGCAGAATTTTGCAAAATATTGTTACTTGCCCTAATAATTCCAAAAATATTTAGTCTACAAAAAAACTTAAGATAATTATCTTGGGGATCTCTTCGAGAGGATTCTTTGTAAGGTTCTACGATGCATTTTTAACCTTCTTGCTGTTTCGGAAACATTACGATTGCAAAGCTCAAACACACGCTGAATATGTTCCCACTTGACGCGGTCGGCCGACATTGGATTCTCGGGTGGGGCTGCTTTCTTATCTGGAGCTGCTAATAAAGCTGCTTCAACACCTTCTGCGTCTGCAGGCTTCGAAATGTAATCTATAGCTCCGGCCTTAACAGCCGCAACTGCTGTTGGTAAATTTCCATATCCTGTAAGCATAACAATTCGGCTATCTTCTTTAATTCGGTGAATTTCATTAACTACATCTAGTCCATTGCCATCCAAAAGTCGGAGGTCGATAACAGCGAAAGCTGGTGGATTTTTTTTAGCTATTAATTTTGCTTCGTCCACTCCTTTTGCCAAAGTTACTTCAAAACCTTTACTTGCCATAGCTCTGCCTAGCCTTCCTCTAAATGGATCATCATCATCTACTATAAGAAGTGTTCTGTCTTCAAAATCACTTATTTTTAATGAATTATTTGGAAATTTCATACTTAGTTATATATGCCAAAAAAAAGCAATCTCAAGTAAAAAACTGAATAAAAATATCGCGGGCATAGGTTGGCAAGGTAACTCACATAACAAAAAAAATGAATTTTTTTTCTTTACTTTAATACAGAAAAACCCTATTTGCGGAATTAATATAACTTTATAATTAAAATTTTATAAGTCGACTAGTAATAACGAGAGGTTTTATGAGATGGCAAAATTTCAGTCTGTTGAAGAGCTGGTCGAAGCTACAAGACCTGTAAATCCAGTCTACTGCATACGAGAAGAAAGCATAGGAACTTCTGCCACTTGGTTTAAGAATAATTTCCCTGGAAATATACTTTACGCAGTCAAAGCTAATCCAAATGAAAAAGTCCTAAGAGCTTTACTTAAAAATAATATTGCAAATTTTGATACTGCCACTATTGAAGAAATTAGATTAATTAAAAAAGTAGCACCCCAGGCTAAAGTATACTTTATGCATACAATTAAAAGCAAAGAAAGTATCTCGGAAGCTTACTTTAAATATAATGTTAAAGATTTTTCATTAGATTCTAAAGATGAGCTAGACAAAATTCTTAAAGCAACTAATCAAGCAAAGGACTTAACTTTACATCTAAGAATACAAACATCTAATGAACATGCGGAAATAGATCTCTCAAAAAAATTCGGAGCTACTGTTTACGAATCTTCTTCATTATTAAGACAAATAAAAGAAGTTACGAATAAAATTGGAATTAGTTTTCATGTGGGTTCTCAGTGTATGCACCCAATTTCTTATTCTAAGGGATTGAAGGATGTCGGTGGTCTAATTAAAAAAACGGGAATCGAACCTAATTTTATAAATATTGGAGGGGGGTTTCCTACAACCTATCCCGACATGTACCCTCAACCACTAATCAATTATATCAATGAAATAAAAAAAAGTTTTGCTAAACTAAACTTAAAGTCAAAACCAGGTCTGCTTTGTGAACCGGGACGGGCATTAGTTGCGGAGAGTGGTTCGACAATAGTAAGAGTGGAGCTTAGAAAAAAACAGAACTTATATATTAATGACGGAACTTACGGTTCATTATTTGATGCTGGCACACCTCAATTTATTTTTCCTACCAAACCAATACAATTGAAAAAATCATTCACAAAAAGATTGGTACCTTATAGTTTCTATGGTCCAACCTGTGATGGTATTGACTTTATGAAGGGCCCATTCATGTTGCCGTCAAATGTAAAACAAGGTGATTATATTGAGGTTGGTCAATTGGGGGCATACGGTCTTAGCTTAAGGACAAAGTTTAATGGTTGTTATTCAGATGAAATTCACGATGTATGTGATAAACCATTAATGTCTATATATAATGCTGATGAAAATGAAAATATCAGACATTTATTCGGATAAAAAAATGAATTCTAAGAACCCCTCTTTTTTATCAACCATTGTGGAACACATAGATATTACCTCTTTTGATGCAAGGCCTATTGTAGATTCTATGGGTAAGATGTCTTTTACATCTAGAGAAACGGGCAATGCAGCTAAAATTTTTAACGAGATGATTAGTGACAAGGATTGTACAATTTTTTTAACACTGGCAGGTTCTACTTCTGCTGGTGGGTGCATGCAACTCTACTCGGATTTAATTAAATATAATATGGTTGATGCGATAGTAGCAACTGGTGCCTCTATCATTGATATGGATTTCTTTGAAGCTTTAGGATTCAAGCATTACCAAGGATCCCAATTTCAAGATGATAATGTTTTAAGAGAAAATTATATTGATAGAATTTACGACACCTATATTGATGAGAATGAATTGCAAGCCTGTGACAAGACTGTATGTGAAATTGCAAACTCCTTAGATCCTAAACCTTACACTTCAAGAGAATTTATTTGGGAGCTAGGAAAGTATTTAAAGAAAAATTCCAAAAAAAAAGGTTCTCTCGTTGAAACAGCTTATGACCATGGGGTCCCAATTTTTTGTCCTGCTTTTACTGACAGTTCTGCTGGCTTTGGTTTAGTCATCCATCAAGAGCAAAATCCGGATAAGCACATAACTATGGATTCTATTCGTGAATTTAGAGAGCTCACAGAAATAAAAATACAATCTAAAAATTCAGGATTATTTATGGTTGGAGGAGGTGTTCCTAAAAATTTTATTCAAGATACTGTTATTTGTGCAGAACTTTTAGGTAAAGAAGTTGAAATGCATAAATATGCAATTCAGATTACAGTGGCTGACTCTCGTGACGGAGCCTGTAGTAGTTCCACCTTAAAAGAAGCTAGCTCATGGGGAAAGGTTGATACAACTAAAGAGCAGATGGTATTTGCCGAAGCTACTAGCGTTATCCCATTAATAGCGAGTGATGCTTACCATAGAATGAATTGGAAAAACCGGCCTAGAAGAAGCTATTCAAATATTTTCAAAAAATGACATTTTTAAGTGATTTGTCGGGTTTTTTAGGTCTTCCTAAAAAAACTAAATCCAAAAATTGTGTATGCGTAGTTCCTTTTGGGCTTGAGAGAAGTGTTAGTTATGGTTCTGGAACTAAGAATGGCCCTAGGGCTATTCTAAAAGCATCTCACCAAGTAGAACTGTTTGATGAAGAATTGTTACAAAATTCATATAAAAATTTTCAAATCAACACTTTAAAACCATTTAAAATTAAAAAAAAATTAACGGATGCTCTAAATCAGTTAAGCAAGATTACAGAAGGTATTTTAAATAAAAAAGAGTTCCCACTAATACTTGGGGGGGAGCATTCTATTACGCCCGGTATTATTAAGATATTTTCTCAAAAATATGAAAAAATAACTATTTTACAAATAGATGCTCATGCAGATTTAAGGGATGGTTACGAGGGAGAAAAATTTTCCCATGCCTCAGCGATGAGAAGATGCTTAGATTACAAAAACATAGAAATTATTTCTTTTGGCATAAGAAATTTATGTAGTGATGAATACGAATATTACAAATCTATACCCAAAAGAATGAAAATATTTTGGGGAAAAGATATGAAGAATTGGAATCTTAATGTTTTTAAAAAAATGATTAAAAATAAAAATGTTTATATTACTTTTGATCTAGACGGATTTGACTCAAGTTTAATGTCAGCAACTGGCACTCCTGAACCAGGAGGTTTATTTTGGAATGATGCTACGAGAATATTAAAAATTACTTCTGAAAATTCAAATATAGTAGGTGCAGATATAAATGAGCTAGCCCCTAGAAAAAACTTACATGCGTGCGACTTTATTGCTGCAAAACTAGCTTACAAAATATTGTCTTATAAATTTAAAAAATAATTTAATTTAAACATTTTCTAGATCAGATTCTTTCCATACAATACTTACAAATGCCCCGCCCAGTTCTGATTTTTGTTCGAATAAAACTTTTGCATTCGTTCTTTCTAATAAAGTTTTGGATATAAAAACTCCAAGTCCAAGTCCATTTTTATTTTTATCATTAAAATTAGATCTTATGTAAGGATCCCCTAATTTTTGGATTACATCTAAAGGAAAGCCACTACCATCATCAGAAATATTTAAACAAATTGTCTTGTTATGACTAAATACTTTGACAATTACTTTTTTTTTACAGAACTTAATCGCATTATCAATGATATTTTTTAAAGCATAAATAATTTCTATTTTCCTATTAACAAAAATATTACTTATCAATCTATCATCATCAATTTCAATATGCTTGGAATGTAGTAGCTCAAAAGAAAAAACAATCTCTTTAATTAAATTTTTAAAAGATATATTTTCTATAAAACTATCTTGCTTGTTAGGATCTATAGACAAATCCTTCAAAATTTTTTTGCATCTTTCTATCTGAGAGCTCAAAAGATCAATATCACTCTTATATTTTTTGTTATTACCGAGTTCTTTTTGAAGATCTTCTATTACAAGATTAATTGTTCCTAATGGTGTTCCTAATTCATGGGCTGCAGCTGCAGCCAAGCCACCCAAAGATTTAAGTTCTTTTTCTTTAGAAAGGGACTTCTCTAATTTATTAAAAGCATCATTTCTTTTTTTAGACTCTGTAGAGATAGAATAGGCATAATTACCAAAAAAAATAACAAAAACAGTCAAAGACGACCATAATCCAAATAAATAATAATCTGGCATAATAATTCCAGGTCCTGGAAGTGATTTGTGTTGAGTTGCAAGAATAGAAATTGATAGAATTGAAATTGCTGCAAGAAAAATACTGCTTCTTTTTGACAAAAACGTAATAGCAATAATGGGGGGAACCACCACTAAAATAGAAAAAGGATTTATCAGGCCTCCTGTATAGTAAAGAAGAAGTGATAATTGCAATACATCATACAGGACGTTGAGAGTTGCCCAAAAATTATTCAATCTGTGAGTATTTTTTAGAAAAAATCCCAAGTATAAATTTATTAAAACAGAAAATAGGATGATAGTGAGACATTCGAAAAATGCAAAAAAAAATCTATAATAAAAATATATTAAACAAACAGCAAATAACTGTCCTGTAATAGCTATCCACCTAATATTTATTAAAATTTCTAATTTAATATTTTCTTGGCTTAGTCCGAAAATATTTCTTAAATTCATTTTAAATGTCTAAATTGTTGACATTAATTGCGTTGGTATTAATAAAATTTTTTCTTTTAGAAACATCATCTCCCATAAGAATATCGAATATTTCAATATCCTCTGTGGAAGGGGAGGTTTCTTCATTTCCCTCCATCGCCAATTTATCACTTGATGTAGAGTAGTTTACTCTTAGCAAGGTATTGTTTTTTGGATCTAAAGTTGTATTCCACAATTCTTCAGGATTCATTTCCCCCAACCCCTTAAATCTTTGTAAACTATATTTGCTTTTTTCTGCATCAAAGATATCTTGAAATTTTTCTGAGTTTCTCTGGGTAGATTTTAAAACTTCTGAATTTGAAATAATAAAATCCTCTAATGCTTCTTCATTTTTAATGTAGGACGACTTTGAACCTTTTGTCATTTTGTATAAGGGTGGTTGAGCAATATAAATTCTTCCTGTCTTAATTAATTGATTAAAAGGTTCGTTGTTAAAAAAAGTTAATAACAATGTCCTTATATGAGAACCGTCGACATCGGCATCAGTCATAATTACAATTTTTCCATATCTTAAATTCTCAATCTGAAAAGGATCAAATCCTGTTCCTAGGGCATTAATTAAAGTAATAATCTCATTAGAAGATAGCATTTTAGCAAAAACTTTTTTTTTCTCTGAGGAGTCATTTTTTTGTTGAACATAGGTATTTAGAATCTTACCTCTCAAAGGAAGTACCGCTTGAAACTCTCTATTTCGAGCCTGCTTTGCTGATCCGCCTGCAGAATCTCCCTCAACAATAAAAAGCTCTGCCATTTCCTTATCATTCGACTGACAGTCTGCTAATTTACCAGGTAAACTAGTTATATCTAGGGCGCTCTTCCTTCTTACGCTTTCTCTTGCTTTCCTTGCTACCTCCCTCGCTACTGCAGCCTGTATAATTTTACCTATGATAATTTTAGTTTCTTTTTGATTTTTATCGAACCACATGGACAACTTCTCACTTGCAATTGTCTCTACCACTGGTCGCACCTCAGAAGAAACTAATTTTTCTTTGGTTTGGGATGAGAATTTTGGATCTGGAACTTTAACTGACAATACACAAATTAATCCTTCTCGAACGTCGTCTCCTGAAATCGCAACTTTCTCTTTTTTTGCCAAGCCATTGTCAGTAACGTATTTGTTTATAAGTCTTGTGATAGCATTACGAAAGCCAAGCAAATGAGTTCCGCCATCTTTTTGCGGTATATTATTTGTGAAACACATAACTTGCTCGCTATATGTTGCATTCCAAACCAAAGAGCACTCTACTTCAATATCATTTTTAGAACCGATAAAATATATCGGATCGTTTAAAACTTGCTTACCTGAATCATTTTTAATTTTTTCTTTATTTTTATTTAAATCTTCAACAAATTCTTTGATCCCACCTTCAAACTTAAATTTAAAAATTTGTGTCTTAGACTTTCTTTGATCAGTTAAATTTATTTCTAAACCCTTGTTAAGATAGGCCAGCTCTTTTAATCGTTTTTCTAAAATATTTATTTGAAAATTTGTAGAGGTAAAAATTTCTGTAGAGGGAGAAAAAGTCAAATTAGTTCCTGTTTCTTCAGAATTTCCTACCTCAGCCAGAGGTTTTACTACTGCACCATTTTTAAATTCTACAAAATATTTTTTCTTTTCTCTTGAGATCGTTAATTTTAAATTTTCAGAAAGAGCGTTGACTACTGAAACTCCAACACCATGCAAACCTCCAGATACCTTATATGTTTTGTGATCAAATTTACCTCCTGCATGAAGCTGTGTCATAATAACTTCAGCTGCAGAAATTCCTTCAGATTTATGAATGTCTACGGGGATACCTCTTCCATTGTCAGAAACCGTCACAGTTTTATCTGCATTAAGAAACACGTCAATCTTAGAACAATGACCTGCCAATGCTTCATCAATAGAGTTGTCTACTACCTCGAACACCATATGATGAAGTCCAGTTCCATCATCAGTATCTCCAATATACATTCCGGGTCTTTTTCTAACCGCGTCTAAACCTTTTAAAACTCTAATAGAATCTGCTCCATAAGAATCCAGTTTTTCAATTTTTTCTAAATTTTTGCTCATTATTTTTTGGTTATAAAAGAAGAGGCTTTATAGCATTTTTATTAGGAAAAATAGAGCCCGCAATTAAGCCAAATCTATAAAAAAAGCCTTATTTTCAATAACTTGAAAGATTTTCTTATTAGTTCCTGTATACCATGCTTGAGTGTCAAATTTTGCAACCTCTACAAAAAAATTTTCCATATTCTGCTCGTCAATGTGTGAAGAAATTTCATCAAACAATAAAATAAACTGAATGCCTTCTTGTTTGTATATCCAAGCAAAAGCTAAAACAATGCTCAATAAAATTGATTTTTGCTCTCCCGTTGAACACAGTTCAGAATTTAAATTTTTTTTACAGTGAAAGAAAGTAATACGATCTATACTTGGACCAAACGTATTTCGTTTAATAGATGCGTCTAAGTCCCTATTGTTATAAAAAATTTTTTGTACTTCCTCAATACATCTGTCTTCTTTATTAAGCGAGCCCTCTAAATCATTTGTTATATTTATTTTAAATTCGCTAAATAACTTTAACTTCTTAGTTGATATTTGATTTAATGAAGATATTTTACTTCTTCTTTCAATTAAAATTAAATAAAAGAATTTTGCCATTTTTTTTTCTATAATTGAAATCCAATTTTCATCTGTACTAGTTGTTAAAAGTGCAATTCTTTCATCTGATAATTTTTTAAAATCAGATAGGTTTTTTTTAAAATTTATACTTAAGTTTGAAATAATTTTATCTATAAAATTTTTTTTTATATTTCCTTCTTCATACATAATTTTATCCATATGAGGAGAAAGCCAAATAAAATTAATTAAGTTACTAATCTGATTGTTAGAAGTTTTTTTATCATCTATAAAAAAATCTTTCTGAATTTGATTGCCATCTTTAAAAATTTTGTATGTAATTTTTGTTGAGTAATTAGCTTGTTTAAGAGAACAATCCACTTGTGAGAATCTACTTTGAATATTGTTATTTTTTTTCAAAAAATGGTCTAATTTATTTGCCCTCATACCTTTTGAATTTGAAAAAAAAGATAAAGATTCTAGCAGATTGGTTTTTCCAATTCCATTGTGCCCAGAAACAACTATATTTTTCTTTGGTATAACGGATTGAAATAAATTATGAGATTTAAAATTTTGAATTTTTATTTTTTCAATGAAAGCCATCGGGCATTAGAGAACTCTCATGGGCATTATAACATACGTACTATTCAAATCTTTCTGATCCTTTATTACAATAGGAGACGATGCATCTTTTGGTTTTAAAATAATGTTATCTGCCTCGATACAATTTGCAACATCCATAAGATATCCAGAGTTAAACCCTATTTCAATTTTTTCTCCTTCATAATCTGCATTAATCTCTTCTATACCCTCACCTGAAGAAGAATCGTTTATAAAAAATCTGATTTTATTATTTTCTATATGGATTTTAATAACCCCTTTTTTGTCCAAAGATAATGATTTAATCCTATCTACAGCGCTGGAAAAGTCATCTACATTTGCACGCACTTCTTTTCTACTATCGTTAGGAATAACTTTTTCGTAATCTGGAAATTTACCATCAATGACCTTAGAAATAAGAACAATATCTTTGATAACAAATTTTATTTTTGACTTCACCGATAATATCTTAATCGCAGTGTCTGGCTCATCTGTAATAATGTTAATTATTTCAAATATAGTTTTTTTTGGAAGGATAACGGGGAAAAAAGCTTTACTCTCCTCCAAATCAATTTGTGTCTTACTTAAACGATGGCCGTCCGTTGCTACAGCAACTAACTTAGGATTTTCATCTTCAGTCTTATGTAGGTAAACTCCATTTAGATAATGTCTAGTCTCATCATTTGAAATTGAGAATTTGGTTTTATTTAATAATTTTAACAGATGTTTTGTTTTTATCTCAAGATATTCAGTTTCCATAGTGTCTTCCAAAACAGGAAATTCGCTAGCTGGTAAACATGTTAAGTCAAAATCTGATTTTCCAGATATTAACTTCAACCTTTTATCGTTTTTTAAATTTAAATGAATACTAGATCCAGCTGGTAGTTTTCTAACTAAATCATAAAGAACCTGGGAAGTGGTTGTTGTAGACCCTTCTTTTATAATCTCTGCGTCAACTTTTTCAGTTATAACAATATCTAGGTCAGTTGCTGAAATTTGAATCTTGTTATCAAATGCCTCAATTAATACATTAGCTAGAATTGGTAGTGTGTTTTTTTTCTCAACAACTCCTTGGATATGTGTAAGACTTTTTAAAAAAATTTCTCTATTAATCTTAATTTCCATCTCTCTATTTTTTTATAATTTTATTGCTTATATCCTGAACTTCATATTCAAATTTTTTATCTCCAGCCATCAACTCTTCAATTTTTTTAATAGCATGTATGACTGTTGTATGATCTCTTCCTGTAAATTTTCTACCTATTTCAGGTAAAGATTTTGTAGTTAGTTTCTTGGATAAATACATGGCAATTTGTCTTGGTCTTGCTATGTGTCGAGACCTTCTTGATGACAAAAAATCTGACATTGGTAAATTGTAATAGTTGACTATTACCTTTTGAATATCTTCAATTGTAACCACTGATTGCATATTATTCAGCAGATCTTTTAAAATTATTTTAGCATCTAGCAAAGTCGGTACTTTATTTTGAATGCGCGAAGATGCAATAATTCTATTTAAAACTCCAAGCATATCCCTTATGCTAGATTTAAATTCATTAGCTATAAAAGACAGAATTTCATCACTCATTAAGACTTCTTTTCCAAAATAAGTTTCTTCTACTTTGCATCTATTTTTTAGAATTTGTAGCCTTAAAGAAATATCTGGGGGCTGTATATCAACGACTAGTCCACCTGATAGTCTGGATTTAATTCTATCCTGAATTCTATCAAGGTCATTAGGAGGCCTGTCACATGAAATAATAACCTGAGAATGATTTTCTATCAAACTATTGAATGTATAAAAAAACTCTTCTTGAGTTACTTCTTTTCCACTAATAAATTGAATATCATCAATAATTAACACATCGGTATTTCTAAAAACATCTTTAAATTTTTGGGTATCTTTATTTTTTATAGACTTTACAAATTGATACATAAATCTTTCAGCTGACAGATAGATAATTTTCTTATCAGTTTTTTTTAATTCATTACCTATGGCATTAAGCATATGAGTTTTTCCAAGGCCAACCGATCCGTAAATATATAGTGGATTATAATGACCAAGGGTTTCGGAAACTCTTTTTGCAGCAGAAAAAGCCAATTGATTACTCTCACCAACTATATAATTTGAAAAAGTTAATCTATGATCTAAACGATTTGATGCGTATCCTAAATCTTTATTTTCAAGTCCTTGCGAGGTAGTAGCAAAATCAACAATATTATTTTTGTTTTTATCTACATAAAAACTTTCATGAATCTCAAACTCTATTCTGGTAATTGAGCTGTTTAACTTTTGAAAAAAATCTAAAATTTTATCTGCATAATGAGAAACAATCCAATCTCTAACAAATCTTGTTTTTACACCCAAAATAAGGGAGTTATGTTTGATTTCTCTTGCATCAACATTCTGGATCCAACTTTTAAAAATATCTAACCCATAGATTTCTTTTAATTTATTTTGAACTATTAACCAATTTTTCTTAAGGTCGTCATCGTTTTTTAGTGCTGAGGTAATTTCCATAATTTTTAGAGAGAGCAGTTGTATATCTTGCAGAATATAGTGCAAGATTTTTATAAATAAAATAAAAAAAAAAATTATCAATTATAAAGTGAAATGATAAAAAAATTCTAATCAACCTAAGATTGCTTTATTTAAAAAAGTTAGAACAACTTTTGATTGCTAAGCAACCAACTTATTAATATGTAAAAAAAACATAGATTTTTGTTTTTGAAAAATACCACTAATAGACAAAGTAAAGATTTTGATACTACTAATTCTTAATTTTAGAAATTTGTTTGGATATTCTTGAAATTTTTCTTGCAGCAGTTGTTCTTTTTATAGAACCTTTTTTAGAAACCTTCATTAACTGAGATTGGAAAGTGGAAAAAAATTTATCCACCGTGGCTTTGTCACCGCTTTTGATCAATTCTTGCATTTGAGTAATAGCGCTTTTGTATTTTCCAATACGCACTCTATTAATTGCTGTTTTTTTTTTAATTACTTTAGTTTTTTTCTTTGCAGATTTTGTATTAGCCATAAACGCCGCAAGGTATATAGCGCCCTTTATATATGGTCAACTACTATTCTACCTGACACCGTGTACAAAAAAAAGTTGCCCTACTGCTTATTACAGATCTTTGGATGGTCCCCTCACAACTGTTCCTTGGACATCCCTGACCCTCCTTACCATAAACCTTGAAGAAGTTTTGAAATTGCCCAGATTTCCCCTCCGAGTTGTGAAAATCTTTTATAGTAGAACCTCCAAAAACAATAGATTTTTTTAGAATTTTTTTAATAGATTTGATTAATAAAATGATTTCATTGTCTTTTATTTTAAAAGACATTCTTACAGGACTTATTTTGGATATAAAAAGCGCTTCATTTACATAAATATTTCCTAAGCCGCAAATAAAAGATTGATCCATTAGAGTGTTTTTAATTGATTTTTTAAATCCCTTTATTTTTTCTTTGAAATAGCGAAAATTTAGACTTTTAGAAAGAGGCTCTACCCCTAAATGAATGAGGTGAGAAGATTTAAAAAACTCCTGTTCTGTATAGAATTTAATAAAGCCAAACCTTCTTGTGTCATTATAAATCATGACATATTTTTTAAAAAAAAAGTATAAATGGTTATGTTTATTAATAGATGAATTGGAGGAATAAAAACTAGTATCTAGTAGTGTATTATTTTTACCTACGAGTATTCTTCCTGTCATTCCAAGATGAATAATAAAGAAAGATTTGTCCGAAAAGTGAAAAATTAGATATTTAGACCGTCTTGTTATTTTTTTTATTTTCTTTTTAATAACATTTTTTCTAAAATTTTTATTTATTTTGTATCTAAGGTTATAATTTTTTATTTTTACATCTGTGATATATTGATCTTGTATATATTTCTGTAGTGTTTTTTTGGTAATTTCTACCTCTGGCAATTCAGGCATAAAAAATAAGTTACTATAAAATTATTAATGTTTTATATTTGTATATATTAAAATGAAAACTTCAAAATTAAAAAAACAAATTGTAAAAAGTGTTTTTGATAAAGTTCATGATGAATATGATGTTATGAACGATGTGATGTCTCTTGGCTCTCACCGATTGTGGAAGAAAGAATTTGTTAAATTAATGAATGTTCAAAGAAATGAATCTATACTAGATATGGCTTCTGGAACTGGAGATATCGCAAAACTCATTGCCAAAGATTCTAATTACACAAAAATAATTAGGGTAGATCCTAATTATTTAATGTTAAAGAAAGGCACTGACTCTTTTAAAGGTAATAAAAAAATAAGTGAAATATGCTCTGCTGCAGAACAGGTTCCACTTAAAAGTGAAAGTATAGATATCTACGCAATCAGCTTTGGAATCAGAAACACTTTTGATACAGAGAAGGCTACCCAAGAAGCGTATCGTTTATTAAAAAACGGAGGTAAATTTATTTGCTTAGAATTCTACAAGGTAGAAAAGCCGATATTAAAAGAGCTATATAAGCTTTATTCTAAAATAATTCCCTCTGTGGGACAATTAATAGTTGGCGATAAGGGCCCATACGAATATCTTACTAGCAGTATTCAAAAATTTTATACTCAGGATCAATTTAAAGAAATGTTAAAACAATCTAAATTTAAGAATGTAAATTATATTAATTTGATGGGTGGAATTGTTTCTATTCACACTGCCTGGAAAATTTAAATGCTTCAAAAACTATATAGCTTATTTAAAATTGGAAGAACTTTAGCTAAAGCGGATGCCCTTGGCTATTTTGAAGAAATTTATGACCCCCCTCTATTAATTAAGATCTTATTCAAAATATTGGGGTTTAGTTTAAATTCACGTAAACAAGATTTAAATATTCCTTCTAATGAGAAGTTCGTAAATGCACTAAAAGGACTTGGTCCAACTTTCATAAAGCTTGGCCAGTTTTTAGGAACACGTCCAGATATTGTTGGTGAAACTTTAGCTAAAGATTTGCAAAAATTGCAAGATCGAATGCCAGCATTCAGTCTTTCTATAGCCAAGGAAAGTTTAAGGACAGAGTTGGGTGAAGAAACCTTTAAAAAGATCTCTAATATTTCAGAGCCGATTGCAGCCGCGTCAATAGCTCAAGTTCATTTTGCATCTATTAATAATAGTGAAAAGCAAGTGGCTATAAAAATTTTACGTCCTAATATTGAAAAGATTTTCAATAAAGAGTTGGAGGCCTTGATGCTGCTTGCTTATTTGACAGAAAGCTTTTTGCCGAAAACTAGAAGATTAAAACTTGTTGAAATCATTCATCTTTTAAAAGAAATAACTAGTATAGAAATGGATTTAAGATTTGAAGCAGCGGCAGCTAATGAACTAAAAAATAATACGGTGAACGACCCTTTTTTCAAAGTCCCCTCCATACATTGGGATTTTACTAGCAAAAGAGTACTAACTTTAGAAAAAGTTGAGGGAATACCCCTTCGAGAAATTGAAAAAATTAACTCTACGCAAATTAATAAAAAAGAATTAGCCAAATCTGTCATTCAAAATTTTTTAAGGCAAGCTGTTGGTGATGGTTTTTTTCATGGTGATATGCACCAAGGAAATCTTTTTGTTGATTTGGATGGTAATATTATTCCGGTAGATTTTGGTATTATGGGAAGACTAGATAAAGATAATAGAAAATATTTAGCAGATATTCTTTATGGCTTTATTGAGAGAGATTATGAGAAAGTTGCAGAAGTTCACTTTAAAGCAGGTTTGGTTCCTCAGAATGAATCAAAAGAATCTTTTTCTCAAGCTTTGCGCTCCATTGGTGAACCAATTTTTGGCCAGTCTATAAAAAATATATCTGCTGGTAAGCTTTTGGCTCAATTATTTGAAATAACTGAAAAATTTAACATGACCACACAACCACAATTATTACTCCTACAAAAAAATATGGTTGTTGTAGAAGGTGTTGCAAGATCATTAGATGATGATGCCAATATATGGGATATATCCAAACCTATTTTGGAGGGTTGGCTTACAAGAGAAAAAGGTCCCAAGGCTACAATAGAACAGGCCATTCATACCACCAATGATATGATGAGTAGGCTCCCTGAGATTCCTAAAATTATGGACCAGGCCACTAAGGCTTTAGAAGTTTTTATTTCACGTTCTGATGCTAGCTCTTCTGATCCTACTATCGCCAAGAATTTAGAAGTAGAAAAAACAAAACTCAAAAATGAGAAAAATTCATTTATTATTAAAATATTAGTTGCTGTGGTGGTTGCTCTATTAATGTTTAAATAAAACCTATGGAAAGTTTAGATAAAAAAAAAATACTACTTATTATTTCTGGAGGAATTTCAGCCTACAAGACATTAGATTTAATTAGAAATTTAAAAAAGAGAGAGTGTGAAATTAAAACAATATTAACAGAGTCAGCTAAGGAATTTGTTACAAGCTTGTCTATTACATCTTTATCTCAGAATAAAGTTTACGAAAATCATTTTGACGTAAACACTGAACTAGAAATGAATCATATAGCGCTTTCTAGATGGTCAGATATTATATTAATAGCTCCGACTACAGCCAACTTACTTTCTAGACTTGCAAACGGATCAGCTGATGATTTTATTTCGACAGTAGTATCTGCTTCCAATAAAGATGTTTTTTTAGTTCCAGCTATGAATGTTGAAATGTGGAACAAGCCAGCCACAAAAGAAAATATAAAAAAATTACATAGTTATAATTATAAGTTTATTGGACCAGATAGTGGTGACCTTGCTTGTGGTGAGGTTGGTGAGGGCAAAATGTCTTCCACTAATGAAATTGAAAAAACTCTTGAACTTTATTTTATAAAAAAAAATAATATCTTTAAAAACAAAAAAGTCCTTGTAACTGCCGGACCAACCAAAGAGTATATCGATCCTGTAAGATATATTTCTAATGAATCTTCTGGTAAACAAGGTTACGAAATTGCAAAGAAGCTTCTTGATGCAGGGTTTGACACTACGCTAGTAACTGGACCGACTAATATAAATTATCCTAAAGAATTAAAGGTTATCAAAGTAATTGCTGCTGAAGAAATGCTACAAGCTTGCCAAAAACTATTACCTGTAAACATTGCAATATGCGCTGCTGCTGTTGTTGATTTTTCACCAGAATATAAAAAAGAAAAAATTAAAAAAAACAACATTACTAATCATGATTTAAAATTGTCAGAAAATATAGATATTCTTAGATTTCTTTCTAGTCAAAGTGAACATAGACCAGGATTAGTTATTGGCTTTTCAGCGGAAACTGAAAATGTGTTGGAAAACTCATTAAAAAAATTAGACAATAAAAAATGCGACTGGATCATTGCTAACGACGTATCTGATAAATCTATAGGGTTTAATTCAGATAATAACGAGATAACTATAATTTATAAAAATAAAATAACAGAAAAAGTATCCAAAGCATCAAAATCTGAAATAGCAAGTGAAGTAGTGACTCGAATTATAAAATCTTTAGGACATTAGAATGCATAAAATTTTAATTAAAAAATTACACAGTGACGTCAATATTCCAAAATATGAGACGGAGGGCTCTTCAGGACTTGACCTTGAGGCTTACATTGAAAAAAATCTGAGATTGTTATCCGGAGAAAGAAAATTAGTTCCTACAGGCGTTAGTGTGGCTATGCCTAATAATTTCGAAATTCAAATTCGCCCTAGATCGGGACTAGCTTATAAGAACGGAATATCAGTTATAAATACCCCGGGAACTATAGATTCTGACTACCGTGGTGAAATAAAAGTACTACTAATTAATCTGGGAACTGAGGCAGTTACTATTAAAAAATTTCAGAGAATAGCTCAAATGGTTATATGTCCTATCATTAAAGCCAATTTAAAAGAGGTACAGGAGCTTC
>Ga0209383_1001171_pt1 | contig 16731 bp, 20 predicted proteins | sample CoawatmetaG02DNA_FD_187510 | JGI IMG/M metagenome (GOLD analysis project Ga0209383, IMG submission 187510) | Marine microbial communities from the West Antarctic Peninsula - Coastal water metaG029-DNA (SPAdes) (version 2) | ecosystem: Environmental > Aquatic > Marine > Coastal ... | reverse complement strand
GGTACTTGTCACAATTGTGATCAATCATTTCAATTACATACTTACCAACGTAAGGGTGCTTCTGAAAAGACTTATATAAGGCCTGAAGGAATTCAGAGCAAAGAACCTAGTTCTAAGATAATTGAGTGGTTTAAAACAAGAGGAATATCTCAGAAAACCTTAATCGATTTAAACGTCGGTGAAGGTTCTGAGTATATGCCGCAAACGGGTAAACACGAGAACACAATACAGTTTAACTATTTAATGGGCGATCAACTTATCAATGTTAAGTATCGCGATGGTAGAAAAAACTTTAAATTATTTAAGGGTGCTGAAAAAGTATTCTATAATATAAACAGTACAGTAGGTTATGACAGTTGCGTTATAACTGAAGGTGAAATGGATGTGTTAGCGCTACACGAAGCTGGTATTAAAAATGCAGTATCAGTTCCTAACGGTGCAACACTAAATTCTAATAACTTAGATTATCTTGACAACTGTATAGATTACTTCGAAGATAAAGAGAAGATAATACTAGCAGTAGATTCAGATGACGCAGGTATAGCTTTGCAGCAAGAACTAGTTAGAAGACTAGGTGCTGAAGTTTGTTTCTTAGCTTCGTTTGAAGACTGTAAAGATGCTAATGAATATTTACAAAAGTATGGCAAAGAAAAACTTACAAAAAGAATTACCACAGCAAGAGCAGTCCCGTTGGAAAATGTTACAACATTTAAAGATATTGAAGACGAGGTTACAGATTTTGTCCGCAATGGTTTTAAGAGGGGATTTCAAGTTGGCTTATCAAACTTCGACGAAATTTTTTCTACATATACCGGACAGTTTATTACTGTTACTGGCATACCTAGTAGTGGTAAGTCTGATTTTGTTGATCAAATGGTTGTAGGTTACAATCGTAACTATGGCTGGAAAACAGCGTTTGCATCGCCTGAAAATGCTCCTACTTATTTACATGCTCATAAGCTAATGCGTAAAACCTGGGAAGGTATGCCAAGAGCTGAAGATATACATGGTGAAAAGTGGAACAGAATAGCAGATCATTGCAATAGTAATTATTATCATATAGACATGGAACGTTATACTCTAGAGTCAGTACTTAGAAAAGGTGCTGAGCTTGTAAAACGTAAAGGAATTAAATGCTTAGTTATCGATCCTTTTAATAAGGTTCGAGACGTCGACTGTAAAACAGAAGATGTAAATAGATATACGATGGAGTATCTGACGAAGATAGAGATCTTTGCTAAGAAGTATGACGTTCTAGTGTTTGTAGTTGCTCACCCAACTAAGATGTACAAAGATAAAGATGGCAAGATGGAAGAGCCAACTATGTATAATATAAAAGGTGGTGGTGAATGGTATGATGCTAGTTATCACGGTATACTAGTTCACAGAGATTATGAAAACAAAACTGTTAAAGCTAAAGTTTTAAAAGTTAAGTTTCAGAACTTAGGTGAAAACGGTGCTGAAGCTCATTTTAAATGGGAACCAAGATCTGGTTGCTTTATACCTCATGAAAGTGCGGTTAATGAAAACGAGGTTATGCCTTGGGAGTAAGAAAGATTAACATGGGACAATATCAACCCACGGCTCAAGACTTTAAGCATATGCGATGGTGCATTAATAATGAAATTAAAATATCACCAATGGCTTTTAGTACTTACGAATGGTATATTGATATACAAATAAAGAACAGAAAAAACAGATCCCCGCAAGTCTACACTAAGAAAGACTTATGGGAGCAAATATTTAATTATTACAAATATTATTATGACAAACATGAAAACAAAATTTAAAACAGCAGATAAAGCTTACGACTACTTCTTAGATAAGATTCTTTTAGATGGCGTAGACTTTGATAATACAAAAGCTTTGTTTAATGTAGGTTTTACAATAGAGCATCCAGATAGAAACATGATAATGAACAAAGAACGTAACTGGAACTTAAAGTATGCTGAAGCAGAGTGGAAATGGTATTTATCAGGTGATCCTAGTATAGATAAGCTAGGAGAAATATACGGTAAGATACCACCGATATGGGAAAAGATGGCTGATTCAGATAGAAAAGTAAGATCTAATTATGGTTGGCAATGGCAAAGAAACAATCAGATAGATTTAGTAACTGCTAAGCTTAGACAGAATAAAAATACTAGACACGCAGCAATAAGTATATATGACGGCAAAGAGTGGGAAACTTATAGAAAAGATACACCATGTACGTATGCAGTTCAGTTTACAATACTAAACGATAAACTTAATATGTCTGTCTATATGCGTTCTAATGATCTCTGGTACGGTTTTTGTAATGATCAGTATCAATTCTCAAAGCTTCAACAATTAGTTGCTAAGAGACTAAGTATTGAAATCGGTACGTATTATCATCATGCTCACAACTTACATTTATACAATAACAAAATAAACTAAACCATATGTATTATTTATACCACATACCAGGTAAAAAGATTGGCGTTACACGTAATCTTAACACCAGGGTTACCCTTATACAAGGTTATAAGGAGAATGAGTATGAGGTTCTTGAACAGTCAGACGATATAGAGTATATATCAGACCGTGAAATAGAACTTCAAAAGTCTTACGGCTATAAAGTTGACATAAAACTATATAAAAACTTATTTACAAAAATGAAACTAAACACAACAGATCAAACAACTACATTTCCTTGTCCAGTTAACAAATTAAAAGGTAGACTTAACGATAGTATAGGATTAACTTGGAATCACAGACAATACGGAAACTTAGAAATAACAAAACAAAACATACCATGGATCATGGCTAATGTTAAAACATCTATGTTTAATAATAAAAGATGTTACATATACAATAAAGCTTTTTATGAAGCTTACTTTAATCCAGAGCATACACCTAAGCATCAAGGTTACTTTGGTTCTGAAAGATTTGATCTTATCAGAAACTGGGCAGCAACAAGAGGTTTATATGACGAAGGTGATTCACATACTCAATATGTAAAACTACAAGAAGAATGTGGTGAGCTTGCTAAAGCTTTACTACAAGAAGATAAACCAGAGATTGTAGATGCAATAGGTGATATTGTAGTAGTACTAACTAACTTAGCTCATTTACAAGGTTATGATATAGAGCATTGTATTGATGAAGCTTATAAAGTTATAGCAAATAGAACAGGTAAGATGATTAATGGAACATTTGTAAAAGATAAATAAGATGCAGATAGAAACTAAAGATGAAATTGTATTATCAGTATTAAAAAAAATGGATCAACGTAGTATCATAGGTCAAGAAAAGTATGGCGCAACTATGATGGAAGAAATTGTAGGTCAAAAGAAAGATCTAGGTAGATTCTTAGTTGATGTACAAGAAGAATTAATGGATGCATTACTATATATTGAATCAGCTAAACGATGTTTAAATGATGAGATTGAAGAATCATTACTAGCTAAACGTATGGATATCATAGGTCAAAATGGTAATACTGGTGATCATTATGAATACGAAGTCGATGAGGAGAAAGACTGGTAGAAAAAAAGGTCCTGTACAAGCGAAGAAAGTAATACACGATGGTATTAAGTTTGCTTCAGGACTAGAAAAATATATGTATATAGCCTTAAAAAAAGCTAAGATTAAAGCTGATTACGAGGGTAGAACATTCGAACTAGTACCATCATTTGACAATGTATTTGAAAGCTTTGAAAGACAAGGCAATGGCAAAGGAGAATATAAAAACAGAGGTAATAAAAAAATACTTAACATTAAGTATACTCCTGATTTTATTGGTGAAAGCTTTATTATAGAAACAAAAGGCAGAGCTAATGAGTCTTTCCCGATTAGATGGAAGCTGTTTAAGAGCCTTTTAGTTAAATACAATACGTTAACACAGAAACCAATTAGATGGACGTTATATAAACCACAAAATCAAAAAGAATGCGACGAGACAATAGAGTTAATCCTGCAGAGGCAAAACACCTAGCGCGATGTAAATACAGAGAACGTCAAATAGATAAGTGGTGGAAATGGAGCTTTGAAATGAGAGGACGTATTAAGTATAAAGAATTAATAGAACAACAAGATAAGTATAAAATTAAAGTTTATGGATAAACAAGAAACAAAAAACTGGACACTAAGCGTAGGCTTTTATCCAGGTATAGTAATAGGTATGAGAACATACGTAGAGGACGAGCAAGACAGTTATGTTTTGTATCTACCTTTTGTTGACATAGCTTTAGAAGTATTTAAATAATGGGATTATTTGATTTAAGAATACCGTATAAACCTTTTGAGTATCCTGACTACTACACAGAAGGTTGGTTAAAACAAGCACAGGCATTTTGGTTACACACTGAAATACCTATGTCAGGAGATGTTAAGGACTGGAACGAAAACATGACTAAAGAAGAGAAACACTTAGTAGGAAATATCCTACTAGGTTTTGCTCAAACTGAATGTGCAGTAAGTGATTACTGGACACAAAAAGTTGTAGGCTGGTTTCCTAAACATGAGATACAACAAATGGCTATGATGTTCGGCTCGCAAGAAACTGTTCACGCCGTAGCTTATAGCTATTTAAATGAAACTTTAAAACTAGAAGATTATGAAGCGTTTTTACACGAACCTGCGACAGCCGATCGTTTTGATAACTTGGTTGCTTATGATGGCAATAGCACTGTGGGTATTGGAACTTCCTTGGCTATATTTTCAGCATTTGCAGAAGGCGTTAGCTTATATAGTGCCTTCGCTGTTCTTTATTCTTTTCAGTTACGTAATTTACTTAAAGGTATAGGACAACAAATGAAATGGTCTGTAAGAGATGAATCTCTTCATAGTAAAATGGGTTGTCAGTTGTTTAGACACATGTGCGAAGAAGATAAAACTTTATTAGAAGCATGTAAAGAAGATATATACACTGCCGCTAAAATAATGGTTGAGCTAGAAGAAAAGTATATAGACAAGATGTTTGAAATGGGTGACATAGAAGGTATGAAAGCCTATGACTTAAAACAATTTATAAGAAAAAGATCAAATGAAAAACTTAACGAACTTGGTTACTCAGATAAAAGAAGATTTTTCCATTATGACAAGGAAGCAGCGAGTAATTTGGATTGGTTCTTTCATCTTACTGGGGGTCACACCCACACTGATTTTTTCGCAGTTAGGCCAACTGACTATAGTAAAGCGAACGAAGGAGAAGATTTTGAAGATATATGGTAACGCGAAGAAAGCTATTAAAGCTATTAGCTTATACAAATAAGTTAACATCATATCAAAAGTTTGCATCACGTATAGGATACTTTGGTGCAGCTTTTTTGATAGCAGGACAATGGACATTAGATCCTAAACTATTTATAATAGGATTTATATGTGTAATGATACAGACGTCATCTAGAAAACAATGGAACCTAGTAGTATTAAACCTAAATGGTTTAGTCGCTTGGATAACACACTTAATAAAAATGATATAATGGCACAGAATAAATTAAAAGCAAAAGTAGAAATGCTAACTAAGACTGTAAAACAACTTATAGAAGATCTTATAAAGTTAGATAATATGACTAGAGGAACTTTAACCGCTTTTCAATTACATATTGGAGAAAAAGAGTGGGAAAAAGTACTTAAACAATTACAGGACAGAGAGCAAGAAGAAAAACCAAAAGAAAAAAAGCTAGAGATATAATATGTGGAACAATGAATGGAAAAAAGGAAAAGACTATCCAGAGTGGGGAGACACTGAAGTCTACAAAAAAACTATTGCCGGGGGATATTTACTTAGCGGCGAGTCTCCTAAAGACGCATACAATAGGGTCTGCAACACGGTTGCATCAAGATTGGATAAGCCAGAAATGGCAGAAACTTTCTTTCAGTATATTTGGAACGGCTGGCTTTGTCTCGCTAGCCCAGTACTTTCCAATACTGGTACCGATCGCGGTCTTCCTATTAGTTGTTTTGGCATTGATGTAGCTGATTCAATAATAGATATAGGACAAAAAAACTTAGAGATGATGCTACTTGCAAAACACGGCGGTGGAGTTGGTATCGGTATAAATCAAATCAGACCTGCCGGAGCTAATATAAAAGGTAATGGAACAAGTGATGGTGTTGTGCCGTTTTGTAAAATATACGATTCTACAATTCTTGCCACTAATCAAGGATCTGTCAGGCGAGGAGCTGCGTCAGTTAATATTAATATTGAACATCCCGACTTTAATGACTGGGTTGAGATACGCGAACCTAAAGGAGATGTCAATAGACAATCGCTCAACTTGCATCAATGCGCTGTTATCGGCGATAAGTTCATGCGAAGACTTGAAGCTGGCGATAGTGAGGCAAGGGCCAAGTGGGGTAAGTTGTTACAAAAACGTAAGGCTACTGGAGAACCATATATCCTTTTTAAAGGAAATACAAATAAAAATAATCCACAAGCTTACAAACAAAATGCATTAAAAGTTCACATGACTAATATCTGTAGTGAGATTACATTACACACAGATGAGAATCATAGCTTTATATGCTGTCTATCTAGTTTAAACCTAGCTAAATATGACGAATGGAAGAATACTAACATAATATACGACTCGATATGGTTTCTTGACGGAGTATTAGAAGAGTTTATACAAAAGTCTAAATACAGAAAAGGCTTTGAGAACTCTGTAAGATCAGCAGAAAAAGGAAGAGCTTTAGGCTTAGGTGTTTTAGGTTGGCATACATACTTGCAAGAAAGAGGTTTACCATTTGAAGGTCTACTATCACAATATGAAACTAGAAAAATATTTTCACAAATTAAAATCGAATCTGAAAGAGCTAGTATGGCACTTGCAGACACTTATGGCGAACCTTTATGGTGTGTCGGCACTGGTATGCGTAACACTCATTTACGTGCTATTGCTCCCACTGTATCTAATAGCAAACTTAGCGGAAATGTCTCTCCAGGCATTGAGCCATGGGCTGCTAACATATTTACCGAGCAAAGTGCGAAAGGTACTTTCATACGTAAAAACCCTACTCTTGAATCTATACTTGAAAAGCAAGGCATCAATAGTAAAGAGATATGGGAGAAGATACTAGCCGATGGTGGTTCCGTCCAAGATTTAAAAGAATTAGACGCAGATACCAAAGAAGTATTTAAAACATTTAAAGAACTTAACCAGTTAGAGTTGGTTAGGCAAGCTGGTATCCGCCAGCAGTATATAGATCAAAGTGTCAGTTTAAACTTAGCTTTCCCTAGTGAAGCAACACCAAAGTGGATCAACAAGGTTCATATGGATGCTTGGCGTAAAGGAGTTAAAACTTTGTATTATATGCGAACAGAGTCAGTCTTGCGTGGTGATATTGCCAATACCGCAATGGATGATTGTGTTGCTTGTGATGGATAAAAAGAAAAAGGGGACCACTTACGTGATCCCCTTCTTCGGTTACAGGAACTTTTGGGTATGGTGCCCATTTTTATTTTGTTCCTAACATTTCCATCTGCGTCTAGCAGCTTTACCTCTTTCCCCTGTCCATCCTTTGGACCTAGCACAGAATGATTTTCTTCTTCCTGCGTCTTTGCTTCCAGGTTTAACGTCACCAGTTACTGCAGTCTTTAATTTACTACCTGGATTTTCAGCTTTATATTTTTTAACACCTGTAGCAGTCATGCCTGCTCCTTCTTCAGTACTTCTGAAATTGCGACCTTTACCTTTAGTTGTTTTTCTTACCTTGTTAAGTGGCGAAGCTTCATCAGTCATCATGTAGTTTCTTCTTCTTCCGCAAGATGTTATTTCAAATGGATTCTTTTTTTGTCCGTACATTAGTTTGCTTTTTTACAACTTCCTGGAGAAAATTCTTCAGTACCAGCTACTCTATCATAACCTTTCCAGCAATTAAACGGAGATGGTTTTTTAGACACACCTAACATATTTAACGGTGACTTAATTCTTGAGACACCGCTCGCTTTAGCAAGATCAACTACTTGATTAACATCACTTACGGCTTGGTTATTAATATAAGCTTGAGTTCCTTCTTGGCCTTCTTGCCATTTTTTATAGCTTTCTGGATCTATAGTTTGATGTGCAAAAGTACCTACTTTATAAGATTGTTTATCTTCAACTTTAGGAGTTTGTGGAATAGCTTTTTCTACACCTTGTTCTTTTTCAATAGCTACTTTAGAAGCTGAAACTAAATCATTTTGTAATCTTTGAAAATCAGATCTATTGCTAAAGTATTTATTACCTGTTGGATTTCTATAACTCATTGTTTATTTTTTTATTGTGAATCTTTCAATGCTTTGTTTGTAGGATAACCTTTATCTCCTGGTTTATTAGGGGCTTCTCCTCTTTTTCTTTTAGCATGTATATTATCCCATAGTCCTCTTTTATTTAATGGACTAGATACGCCTAACATGTTTAAAGCAGATTTTCTACTTACTCCACGCTCTGGAGTGTCTATTTTTTTAAGTTTACCTTCTTTTTGTGTCATACTTCTTCTAAGCTTACCTTCTTTTTGGCTTTTACCGTGAGTATGAGGAACAACGTGATCTATAGGGCTAGGTTTTGCTTTTATTACTACTTCGTCTAGTAATTCACCTTGGTTATATCGATGATTAAAAGATTTGTCTTTAAGCATTTTCATTTTTTCATTAGCTTGCTTCGCTGTATTGATGTCTCTTTGTGTAGGCTTTGAGTATTCGTCTTCATCAATATTTCTAGCTACTTCATCTGACATGCCTTTTATAGGAGCTACACCTTGATAAGGAGTTCCTTTTTTATTTAAATCTTGATTCAATGGGGATCTATTTGTTCTCATTATTTATTCATTTTTTTAAATGTTTTAGCTAAATTATATCTTTTACTACCTGGAGGACACGTTGGTCCACCAAACTTATCACCAGTACAAACACCTTCTGTGCCTCTAGCTTTAATATCTTTTGTCACGTCTTGTATCCAGTCTTTTTTCATGAATGGACTTGAAAATTTGCTCATATTAGTATGTTTTTTTAAATTTTTTACCAATAGCTGGTCTTAATGTATCTCTTGTTTTATTTCTTCCTTGATCATAGTTAGATACAGTGCTGCTTGTAGGTTTTGGTCCTCCATAATACTCGCTTTGATCTAAAGAAGTCATAAACTGACCTTTTTTGTCTTTTTGAATTTTACTAATATTTTCTACATTGTATTTAGTACCACTAATTGGTTTGTTAGGACTATTAGTTGTTTTATACATTGAGTCTTCATGATCAGTTTCATCAATTAATTCTCCTTTTTTATAAGAATCTCCTTTACCCATATTAGCTGGGCTTTTCATGTCATCTATATGTTTTGCAATTTCTTTTGATTGTTTTAAGTGCATTTTAGAAGCACCTTGCAGTTCTTTAACGATTTCTGCCATTCTACCTTTTTTCATTACTTTATTATTTTGTATGTTGTCTTGCCAAATTCTTTTTCAGCTAGTAATTTTCTATTTCTATTTTTATCTACACTTATATAACTAACATGTATCCAAGCAGGATTTTTGTCATCACCAAATTCCCATATGATTTGATCAAAGTTACAGTGGCTGCATATCCATTCATACATCTCTGCATTAGTTTTATGTCCATAGACGTCATCTAAGTCCATTGCCATACCTTTACAATGCTGAGAACTTGATGCTCCTCCTATAGCTTTATTTAATTCTTCTGAACGAAACATACTATTGATCTTTATTGCTCCGCCAACCCATAATCTTAGTGGTTCAAATATTTTTTCAGCTAACATTTTCATGTTATTGGTTTGTTCTTCGTTTGGCATATTGTCTATACCACATCTCTTGGCTGTATTCGAATGTATCGCTTCAGCTAGAGTTATATGATCGCTTATTTTCATAATTAGAATTTAAAGTTAATACCCGCTTTAAGCACTTCTATTTTTCTATCCCAATACTTTTGTATTGCTACTTCTGTAAATAATCCTAATTTTTTATTTAGTTTAATTCCAAACTGTCCACCAACAGAATAATCAATCCAATCGTTCTTACCTACAAATGATTCGTAAGAATATTCATTTTTACCTGATTCAGCAAGAGTTTTATGTATTGGTAATACTGAACCATATGCGTGAAACCAAAAAGATTTACGGTAATGATAGTAGTCTAAGCCAATGATACCTGATAGATTAGCATAACCACCTGATATTAATTCTAATTGCTCGTTATTATAACTATTAACTAGTTGGCCAAATATATTGTTTCTATAATCAAGATCTGAATTAGATAATAAAACATTGTTTTGATCATACCAAAAATAATCATATCCAGTTTCCCCTGTGCTTACGTTTTCCCAGCTATATAGTATATCACTATGCCCGTAATAATCACGACTTAAATTCCACCAAGCGTTTTCTTTTAAGTATGATTCTATAGGATTTATGCCATAAGCTTTTTCATAAGTTCTATATATACCACCAATTGAAAGACTAAATTTTCTACCTATTGGTAATCTAAATCTTACGTCTGCAGATCTATAATCTAAATCTACTAGTTCGTTTTTAGTTTGTTCAAGCTTTACAATATAATGATCAGCTAAGTATCTTATAAACATCTTAGAGTTCTTAAAATCATCTCCTTGTTGTTTACCTTTAGATAATTCAAATAAGTATTCTAAGCCATTAGTATTGCCTTCGTTACTTTTTTGTCCTATGTTAGTTTCTGTACCGTCATAAAATCTATCTTTGTCTTCGTAATCAAAAAAAGCTAGTTTTCTTAATCCAAAAGTATATGTACCATCATTAGGAATTTTAGGTGTAGTTTCTTGTAACACATTATCTTGGGTTACATAAAACGACTTAATAGGTTGCATTGAATTACTTTGATCGTAGCTAGCGTACAACGTGCTATATTTAAATATATCTTTTAAAAACTGAGCATTAGCGTTTAAGCTAAATAGCACTATTAATAGTAATAATTTTTTCATTAATTTCCTTTTTTAACACGTCTTATAACAACAGGACGTGAATTGTTAGTACTTGGTTTTGAATTATAACTTGGCCTAGAATTAAAGCTAGGCTTACTATTAAAGCTAGGTTTATTGTTGCTAGGTTTATTATAAACAGGTTTTGGTTTGCTGTAGTTAATTCTTGGCTTAACAACTGGCTTGTGACTTACAGGTGGTTTCTTATTTAGAACGAGTCTAGATCTACCTAGCTTACCTAAAGCTATTTTGTCTTCAACTTTCATAGTTCTTCTGCTAGAATTAGAAACTACGTTATAACCTTGATCATTAAAAGGTCCTTGCGTCCAGTTGTGGTCTGACATCCAAGGTCTCATATAATAATCCCAGTAATTCCATGGTCTATAAAAACTAGAATAATAAGAATAAAAGTTACCTTGATAAAAATTAAAGTCCATCCACAAAGGTCTCATACCCCAATATCCGTAGTTATTAGTAAAATAAAAACTTGGTTTTCTGGGCTTAATAACAAAACGAATAATATTAGCATCGTAATTACTAAACACAGAAACATCTGTTGCTTCTGTTATAAGCATAGTATCATTTACGTATTGATAACTTCCACAGCTACATAGTAGCATTACTAGTATTATTAGTTTTTTCATATTAAAATTTATTTGATTCTAACTCAGTTAACTGTTCTTGTATTTGTTTTATAGTATCTTCTGGTAATTCTAATGACAGTCCACCATGTATTCTAAAAACAACATCACCGTTATTATATACTATAATAGTTGGTAAATATTCTACTTCCTCTTCTTTAAAAAACTTACCATGCTCACTTATAAACAAAGTATGTATATTAAATTCTTTAAACTTACTTAACGATATTTGTTTATCAACTAAAAACTTAGCGCTAAACTGTACTACGCTAATGTCATCTTTATATTGACTAAAGCTTAGTGTTGTAAATAAGAGTGCTAGTATTATAATTACATGTTTCATCGGTTTTTCTGTATTTCATACAAACGTTGATCAAGTTTATTTATCATCATTTTTATTTCATCAACATCTTTTTCAATATTATCTACTTGTTCTATAACTTTTTCTACATTAGATCTTATTAGTTCATCTTTGTATTTAAACTCTATGCTTGATATCTCAGGCTTAGGTTCTGTCATAGCAACGGCTATGTCAGATTTTAAAGTAAAATAAGTTGTAGCTAATGCTATAGTAAATCCTACTATTGTTCCTATAGTTTTAAGATCAAGTATTACTTTAGTTTGTTCGCCAATTTCTTGTGCCATTTGTTATTTTTTCTTTTGTAATTCAATTATTTTTTTAACTCTAACATCTTCATACTTTAAAGCTTTAATCTCTTGCTTAGTAAGTCCTAAATCTAATAGCATTTGCTTTTGTTCTTTAGTGCTAGTTTCTTTAGCCATTGTAGTAACTTTTTCTTTTAGTATCATCTGAGGAGTCATAACCACTTTATCATCTACTCCATAAAAAGGTAAACCTACATCCCAAGTTGACCAACCTAAAGCCATTGCTACTTTTTGCCAGTTTTCAGAACTGTTACTGGCTATAGCTCTTATATTGTTTATTTTTTGTATAGCTCTATCTAATGGTAAATTAGTTAAACCAGACACTACTTGTGCGCCAGCTAAATAAGCAGGATTATTTAAATCAAAACCTTTTTCTTTAATGTTTTCTTTTTCCCATGTAATAGTATTTGCTCCTGATCTTAATTTTCTAAACTTAGAATCTAAAGGCGGTGAAAAATCAAACAAATCATAAACAGCTTTTACAAACTTAGGAGATTTTTTATTATTTTCATTTGCTATAGTCATTAAAGAGTTTTTAAGAGCAGACACAACAGCTCCTTGTATACCTAAACCTCTTAGTAACGAATCAGCCATACCATTAGCTATTCTACCTTCTTTGTTAGCTTGTTTCTCGTCTTCATCTTCATCTTCACCAAAAGCTTCTGCAAACAAAGCATTTTGTAAAGCGTTAAATATTAAATTTTGAACAGCTGCATAATAAACTATTTTAGATACATTAGATCTCCAATCACCTCTTTTGTTTATAAGATCTTGGCTGGCTCTTTTTATAATTCTATTGTATTGCATTGGCGTATTAGCAAAAGCCAATACAACACGACCAGCTGCACTAGCTTGTTGTTGTGATATTTTACTTGGATTACTTGATTGTTGACTTTCTTCTGCGATAGCATAGAAATCATCAAACGCTTGTTTTTCTGCAGCTTTAACATCCATACCTTGCTCAACGTAAGCATCTATAGTATTTCTATAAAATGACGCGCCACCAACAGCTATAGCAAAACTATCCGCTATTCTTGTAAAAATAAAACCTTTGTTAAGTAAATAAGATATAGCCGCTTTTGGTTTATTAGAACTTTCTGCTACAGCATCTGCTATTTCAGATTCACTTACGTTTATTTTAAGACCATTTCTACGTTCAACTAAATAATCTGAATTCATTAACGTTTTAAAATCTTTCCAAAACTGTGGTTGATTAGCAAAAGCTTTACCTGCCTTATATATATTATTATTACCAAAATTTATAAAATTTACCGCAGACAACGTTTGTAACACGGCAGATCGTGTGTTTAAGAACATAACAGCACCAACAGAATTATTTAACCAATCTAATAGTTGATTAACAACTCTTGATCCACCTATTGGTCTATTACTACCAGATTTCATTCTAGCTATTTGATCTCGTAAAGCTTCTACATATCTTGGGCCATAAGCAGCTTCTAGTTTATTCATGTTCTTTTCTGAAAATATTGCATCAATATTCTCTTGCCACTCTTGAAGATATTCTTTTCTGTTTACTTTATTTATTTCATTTAAAATATCACTAGTAATATTACCTCCTAACCATGTTTTAGTTGGCGCAGGATAAGGTTTGCCTTTTTGAATATTTATTAATTCATCAGCAAATATACTCATCTCTTTGTTGTTGTCAACAAAATCATTTAATTCTTTTATATCTCTCTTAGACATACCAGGAACTTCCATACCTTGTCTAGTCCATACCGCGACTCTAGCAGCTTGACCAAAAGTAAATCCACCAATACCAGTTGGTTTAGACAAAGATTTAGGTAATGTTTTTAAGTTTCTTTTTAATGCTTTAAAGTCATTAGCTGTTGTCATTTTTGCTTTTGTAACAGCAAGTTCAGCTCTATTATAAGGATCAATTAAATTGTCTTTATAAAATTTAAATTGAGCATCTCCAACTTTACCTTTACCTAATGTTTTATATAATAAACCTACAAAATCTTCAGCCGATGGAGTTGTAAGAAAACTAAATCTACCTTTTTTAGCTCCAACTGTTGTTGCTCTAGCTGAAGAGTATTCTTTAAAAGATTCTATACCTGTAGAACTTTCTATTATATCGTTAAATATAGTGTCAAAAGTTTTTTGCTTAGTAGTTAAATTATCTTTTCTTTCTTGTGCAGCTCTTTTGTCTAATTCTGCTAATGTTTCAATTTGACCTTGTGTGGTTTTGCTAAAAGAAACTTTATCTCCAAAAGTATCATCGTTAAACGTAACTGCTGTTTTTGCCTCTTTTATTAAAGACTCAGTTGTAGTTTCTCCGTTTGATTTAATTTTAAATATATCAGCAAAGCTTCTACCATCTAAACCTATTATAGAACTAGGATCAATACCTCCGTTTACTTTAGCGACCTCGCTGTTAAAATATCTTTCAATCCAAGAATTATTAAGTACGTTCCACCCTTTTGGCATTTTAGTTCCTAAACCGGCTGTACCTAATTTTGAATTTTGTGCTTTATCCAAGGCTATCAACTTGTAATTATCCATAACAAGCCTGTATGCGCTATTAAAATCTACGTTTTTACCAAGAGCACTGTCGAGTAGATATAAATAAGAAGCAGTTGCGGGCATAGCATGTTCCCATTCATATAATCTACCTTTGTCTCCCTTAGGATTTGGTGACCAACCTACTAGCTCTGCTCCTAGCCTGTGTGGATGTGTTTTAAGATTACCAACCATTTTAAGTAGATTAGCAATAGCTCTAGCGTTATTTTTGTCTTTTTTAATAGACTCGTTTATTCTGCTCCACATCTGTTTATGCATGCTAGCATTTTGCGCATTAAACTCTTTTATTCTACCGTTTTTATTGCTTTTTTCTAATTCCGCAGGAGTGTTTCCTAACCAATTTTCGTAAACTCTTTGTTTAAATCCTTTAGCAGCTCCTGTAAAAGGTTTTCCATAAACCTGCTTTGGATCACTTAATAATTCATTTCTTTTTTTAGTGTAATATTCATCTATAGTAGTTTCTTTGCCGTCTACTGTTATAGATTTTTTACCGTTTTTAGAAAAAATTCTATTACTAGGTCTCAACATAGTTTTGCTTATAAAACCTTTTGGAAACATAGGTAAAACAATTCTTTTTAAGTCATCAAAATACTCATCAATACCTTTTTCACTATTTATATCGTGAATACCTTTTCCAATGTATTTTTGCAAAACACCCTCTGCACCTTTTGTGTCTAAGTCAAATAATCTATCGTCAATAAAGTTTTGAACTGTTTTACTAAATTGAACACCAGTTGACATTCTATCTATAGCATTTGGAACAGCGGTTTCAAATATCATATTTCTAAATGATAAACCAGCTAAGCCTTTTATCGTTGTTGCTTCTGACGCTCTATATACCGCTCCTTCAATAGGACCTAATAAAGCCTTGTAGTCTGCAACTGTTTTAGTAGGATCTAATTTCCATTTACCTTTACCGTCTTTAACGTAAAGCTTGTTTAATATATTGTCAGGTATAAAGTTAGACTTTCCTTTATCATTATAAGCATCAGGAAGTAGTTTAAAATCATTTATAGCATTACTGTTTAAATATTGCTTTAAGTTTGTTAAACCTTTTAAATCTCCTTTTTTAATGTTCCAGCTTTTGTCAGTAAAAACTCTTGAATCTAGTTTAAATATTTTACTTAATACTTCACCAAGTTTAGGTCCTATATTTTTTGTGTTACCAAATCTGTCACCAACATTCATGTTTTCTAGATCTATTTCAATAGCTGTGTCTATAGCTTTTGCTACATCTTCACCTAAATTATCTTGTAACACGCGACTGTAAGTTTTGTCTTTTTTAGGACTTCTTTTTGCCTTAGGCTTTAAAGTTTCAACTACATTAACGTCTGCAACTTTATCTGATTTATTTGTGTCTAATTCTACTGAGGAACCTGTTCTTTCTTTTATAGCTATATCTATCTCAGGTTTTCTTCTTCTCATTGTTTCTGCTAAATAAGTACTTACTTGAGCAGCAGCGGATCCTTCATTTGGATCTAATGAAAAACCTGATAATGCACTTGTTTTTCTAGCTGTGTATTTTCCTTTACCTGAACCTGGAAAAATTCCTAACAATTGCTCTTGAGCTATTTCTTTAGCCGCTAACATTTGTGCTTCGTTGTTTATGTCTAAATTTTTACTTATTAGTGGCCAGTTTTTTTCTGTAATAGCTTGAGCAATAGTAAATCTATTTGAACCTTCGTTTTGTATTTCAGATACTAAACCTTGTTGCAAGACATCGTTGTCTAGCTCCATATAAGTTTGTGTATCTTCAGGTAATTTTTGTGAAGTTTTTGACATGCTTACGTTGTCACTGTCAACAATAGGCTGCTTTATTAAAGCTTGACCTCTAGTATCTAATCCTTTACCTGATTTTATATTTTTATTGTAATCTTTTATCCAATTATAAACATCTCTACCGCTAGTAAAATCCGCGTTAACTAAACCTTTAGGTTTAAAAATATTAGGTATTAAATAATCTTTTGCAAATTT
>Ga0209383_1001168_pt1 | contig 16747 bp, 10 predicted proteins | sample CoawatmetaG02DNA_FD_187510 | JGI IMG/M metagenome (GOLD analysis project Ga0209383, IMG submission 187510) | Marine microbial communities from the West Antarctic Peninsula - Coastal water metaG029-DNA (SPAdes) (version 2) | ecosystem: Environmental > Aquatic > Marine > Coastal ... | reverse complement strand
AGCAATGGTAAAAAATGCATTTCCAGAGCTTGTGAAAACGCAAAGGCAAACAACATGGCGTTATAAGCGCGCGCGGGTTTTGAGCTAGCACCCAACGAAGAAACCGCCACTGCTGTGTAAATACCACTCCCTATACCTGACAATAATCTCAACCAAAGTACCTGGTCATAATCCACCACGCTAATACATAGCCCATTGGCCACCACCGCCAGTGAGAGCCCAATAAGGACGAGTAGTCGCCTATTAACCTTGCCAATCAACATGGCCGTCACCACGGCTCCTATCGACAAGCCCCCTAAATCGGCACCTGCAACACGCCCTACTTCCACCTCAGTAAACCCCAGCAATGTGACCCAGGCGGTGCTAATGACCGGAATACCAACCAATACACCATAACCAATCAAGGTCATATAAAGACTAATAACGATCGATTTCCAACTATCAAATGGATTTTTCAGGCCCAGACTTTGTCCGCTAGCATCGCTCATTACAGTCCCTCAGTTTTATGGGTGATTAATTTAGTTCCCGCGGCTTTCAAAAGCTCTAACAATAACAGCGCGCGTATCTGCAGGATCTATTACCGCATCAATTTCTAAATGCGCGGCTGCTTCGGTAGCTTTGCCGCGCTCATACATCTTATCAACTAACTGGTTAAACAAGGCATCTCGCTCTTCACCCTCCGTAACGGCTTCAAGTTCTTTTTTGTAGCCTAAGCGCACAGCACCTTCCAAACCCATGCCGCCAAACTCACCGCTTGGCCATGAGGCACTGTAAATTGGCTTGTGAAAGCTGCCGCCAGCCATTGCCATGGCACCCAGCCCATAGCCCTTGCGTAGGAAAATAGTCACTAAAGGCGTTGTTAATTTGGCCCCTGCTATAAACAGCTGCGCCATGCGTCGCACCGCCGCTTGCTCTTCGCTGGCAGGTCCTACCATGAACCCCGGGCTGTCGCACAGGGACACTATGGGAATATCAAAATTGTCACACAGCCTAATAAACTTTGCGGTTTTCTCAGCAGCTTCAGCATCAACCGCACCACCAAGGTAACGGCAATCATTGGCAATAACACCCACGGCTCTGCCTTCAATGCGCGCAAAGCCGGTAATGACTGCACATCCGTAAGCATGGGACAACTCCAGAAAACTATCACTGTCCACAAGCTGTGTAATAACCGACCGAACATCGTAAACATAGCGCCTATCCGCCGGCATCATGTTACTTAGTTCAAGTTGATCGGCACACTGCCATGTCTCGCTACCACCCTGAAAATAGCTCAAACATTGCTGGGCCAGCGCTGTAGCATGGGCCTCGTCATCTGCCACTAAATCCACAACACCATTTTTAGCTTGGACATCCATTGGGCCAATCTCGGTGGGCGCAAATGACCCTAAGCCACCCCCTTCAATCATGGCTGGCCCAGCCATGCCAATCCAACTTGTTTTGGTGGCAATACGAATATCAGCACAGCCAAATAAAGCCGCATTACCGGCAAAGCAATAGCCATTGTTAACAGCAATCATAGGCACTTGGCCGCTCAAACTAGCCCAGCTGGCAAAGGTTGGAACATCCAAACCGGCAATTTGTATTTTTACATCTGTGTCACCAGGTCGTCCACCGCCGCCTTCGGTATACATCACCACCGGCAAATAACCGCGTTTTGCTTGCTCCAACATACGGTCAATTTTGCGGTGGTGAAAATAACCTTGAGTACCGGCAAGAACAGTGTAGTCGTTAACAATAATGGCAACCTGCGAGGCTTGCTCGCCAAATTGCTGTGCATTAATAGTCGCCAACCCAGTAATAACGCCATCGGCAGCCGTCTCAGCTTTTAACTTTTCACTACTCATACGATCACGCTGAGCAGCAACCGCAAGTTGTCCATACTCAACAAAGGAGCCCTCATCACAGAGCTGGCGAAGGTTTTCACGGGCGGTGCGATAGCCTTTAGCGTGTCGCTTATCAACTGATTTTTTGCGCCCACCGTCAAGACTGGAGGCTAGTTGCTGGTTGAGTTGGTCCAACGCGTTTTCGCCGCTGTCACTGATTGGTTGCTGCGTGTCTACAACATCACTAGACTGGCTGGATTGGACAATCTTGCATATCAGCTGCCCCTCTTGAATAGTTTGCCCAGCACTCACGTTAATATCAGTGATAAGCCCAGCCACTGACGCTGTAATTGCCGTTTGCATTTTCATGGATTCGATAACAGCAATAATGTGATTTTTATCAACAGACTGCCCCGCTATCACGTCAACACTCACCAGAGCCGCGGCCATTGGCGATACAATAGATTGCTCAGAATTTTTACTACTTTTTGCCAAGGTGAAGTCCCATTTTATTTACTTAGTCGTTACTCAGATGGGCTCAGACCCAACAACATTAGTCATGCTCGAGTCTACGCTCAAGCACCAGCGCATTAACCCAGCACTGACCAATAATAACGCGACCCCATAATATAGCCAATCACCGGCAAGAAATCCTGCTGAAAAGCCGACGTACAGCATTGCAGAGAGCACTATAAGCCGGGTATTTTCCAGAATACCAGCGCTCTGTTTACCCTCCAAAAGCGCGCCAATCACAATCAGAGTGTAGGACTGAGCAATGACTATCGTCCACAGCAGTTCAATACTTAAATGTGCTGCCTGTTGTGCACCCCAAAGATGAAAAAACGATACCAAAAAATACTGGCCAACAATACCAACGTTAGCCTTATTACTGAGCTTAGGGTCATATTTATGAAAGTTTTTTAAGTCAGCTTTGTCAACCGGATGACGTGCGGCAACGTCCGCCGGACGCCAGCCTGTGCGCGCCCATAAAACTCTAACCTTGTCACTCCAGCGCGCAGCATGCCAGGCATCTCGCGCCATGTTTACAAACACATGGAGATTGGCCCACGCTGGATTCCAACTTTTTAATGCCGTACGAATACCGTAAATCGGTATCTGATACTCATCTTCTTCTTTAAACGTGCCAAAAAGTCGATCCCAAATAATTAACAAACCACCATAGTTCTTATCAATGTAATCGGCATTTTGCGCATGGTGCACACGATGATTTGAAGGGGTAACCATAAACCATTCGAAAACCCCCAACTTTGGAATATGCTGGGTATGCACCCAAAACTGATAAACCAAATGGGCAGTAGCAATGCTGACGTACATGTAAATGGGCATACCTAGAAAAAAGCACGGAATAAAAAACACCCAAGTGGTTAAGAAGCTGGTACTAGTCTGACGTAGCGCTGTACTGAGGTTGTAGTCCTCACTCTGGTGATGTACCACATGAGAACCCCAAAAGAGTTGGCGCTCATGACTAATTCGGTGGTACCAATAATAGAGAAAGTCATACAACAGTATGGCTAGCAACCAGTGCGCATAATCGTTCATATCAAACGCCCACACCGCATAGGTTTGTTCAATGCGCGAAAACACCAACACACCTATGTTCAAAAAGACAAACTTGGTCACTGTGCTCAGCATCCCTAAACTAAGGCTGTTTAGACTGTCATTAATGCGGTAGGTATTGTTGCCCTTCAACCAGCCCCAGGCCAGTTCAACTAAAATTAGCAGCAGAAAAAAGGGTATTGCATAGGTTACAAAGTTCATATTTTTATTATTTAACTCCGCAAATACTAGACTGACTTATGGCAAAAGCGCATTAATAGCAAAGGATCCTAACCAATGTCCGCCCTCATAGCTATCGTCAACTAAATTAGGCAACGAATAAGCCAAGTGTTTATCAGCAACAACGATAAGATGGCCAAACTGAGGGTATTGACGGGCGAGCGCCGCCAGCACCCAAGCACGGCTAAAATTAAGACCATCCAAATGCACTAATTTGCCATCGGTGCGGTCGTATACCTCGCCTACCGCCAACTCAAAATCTGCTGACAATAACTGCGGTAAAAAGTCTTTTACCCAGACCATAAACTGCTTCTCTGGCAATACCCTACGCATCAAATCTAACTCTTCTAGACAGGGCGACAAAAAATCATAGCCACTGGGTTCCCATCCAATGGGACAGTTCTTATCCTCAAGATAAAAGTCTTGGGCTCGCTGTTTTATCGCCGCTTTTAGGTCGGCATCCTCAAACATCACGGCATAGTCCCAGGCGAAGGTTAGCCCAAAAGCCGTGTTAGTGTGCTCGCCTACCCTAATGGGATAAACCAACTTGGGTAAATGCGCCACATACTGACCCGACAAATGCTCGGCCAAAGGTTTGAGCGCAAGTGCCAACGGTACAGCCACTGGGTCATCCCAAGTGTGTAACTCGGTCATTAACTTTAACAACCATGCCCATCCATAGGGCCGTTCCCACGAACTGTTGAGCTTAAAATAGGCAAGATCAGCAGCCACATTGGCTGGGGTAATATGCTGTTGCAGTATCGCTATAGCTTTGTCACCCCCCTCAATATCTGGAAAGGCCTTAAGTAGGCGCACCATAGACCAATGACCATGCACCGCAGAATGCCAATCAAAGCACCCATAAAAAGCCGGATGCAATACCTTAGGCGATGCTAAATCGTCATCGCCACGCAGCGTTTGGCTTAACTTGTTGGGGTATTCAGTTTCTGCACAATTCAAAGGCAACTGCATTAAATTAGCTGCTTCGTGAGCAGATATAGAGCCTGACCCACCCATGTTTTCAGAAGCAGTGGCTTGGCCCGATCCGATGACGATCACTAGTAAAAAAGTGGCCCTACACCATGGGAAATTAATGCGCATGAATTTTTACTCTTTTAAATGTGCAGCCAACATTCTTGCGGCTTTAAGTTTTGATTTAAAGTTTACATCTCGAGGGGCCGCGGCTCCAGGCTGACTTGAAAACCATACCATCACAGTATCTGCCGCACGGTTAATATAAATAACTTGGCCATGAATACCAACAGCGCAGTACTCTCCCTGGGCTGCATCCAGAACCCACCACATATTATGATAGGCCGTCCATGGTTCGTTGCCGTAATTTGGGTTAGCTTTCATATTTGACCGAAGCTTATCGGTAATATCCAAGGTCGCATCTACCCATTTAGCGGGGATAACCTGCTCACCACTAAAGCTACCTCTATCACGAATCATCATGCCAAAGCGTGCTGCATCTCGGGTGGTACTATTCATTCCCCCAGTCACTGCCGGCATGTAGGCGCGATCTACCGCAATATAGCCATCGTGCTCTGCACCCAATTTCGACCAAATATTTTGTTGGATATAGTCTTGGAACGACTGACCACTCACTCGAGCAACAATCCATCCCACTACATCAGCATTGCTGGAGTTGTAATCGAAATTGTCTCCCGGCTCACGCCCGCTGTCAGGCTTAATAAATTTGGCTAAAAAATCATGTACGCCATAAATATCTGCATTCTCTGGTTGCACATCGGCGGCACCAGGTAGCCAACCCAAGTTAAGTGCTGGCGCATAGTGCACCGCAAAGTCTGAGGTAAAGTCAGTGTAGGTCTCTTTGAAATCTATTGAACTCGCCATGTCAAGCACATGCTGAACAGACACCCGCTCAAAACCACTGCCCACAAGCTCTGGAATATATTTCGCCGGTGACGCTGCAAGATCCACTTTACCCTCAGCCACCAACAAACCAAGGGCTGAACTAGCTAATGACTTACTCATTGAAAACCAAAGGTGCTGCGCATGCTCATTGAACTGATTAAAGTAACGCTCATAAAGTAACTCATCGCCCTGCACAACTACCAAACCATCGGCATAGTTAGCCGCAAACAGCGTGTCAAGACCCATGGTCTTGCCTGCAACATCAGACACCGTGAAGTTAGCCAATTCTGATTGAGTAGGACCCGGCAACTCTTTAATTTGACCCTCTCGCGGAATCATCACCACATTTAACGGTGCCCCAGCATTGCGAAAAGTCCACTGATTAAAGGGATGCTCTCTATAGTTCTTCATAGTCGCTTGAGACCCCCGCGTTGGCGGAAACCCCTGCATCGCAGCAGGCTTTACTGCCTCATCTGCAGCCAATATTGGCATAGCACTTATAGCGCAAACAACTACAAAACAACCGACTAGTGTCATCTTCATAAGATCTTACCCTTAATGCTGGCGCTCCTCTAACGAGAGCTATTTGTTGCAGTTTTCGGTGCACTGAGCGCGCAAAAACCATCGACCTCTAGACTACCTTATTTGAGGATAAAACCAAACCTTATGGTAGCGTTGAAACTGTAAAAAGCGGCATTGCTTTTTTACGATGAGTTAGAGAGCGACTATGGTAATAACCAGTAAATTAACTCTGTCCAATTTATTTCCTAGGAGTCTTATTAGGTGTAGTATTGGCGCCCATTACGGCGATCGTTTAACGCGTATCTGCCAATATATAAAAACGGTCATCTCACCGGCCTATGATTTCAAAAAAGGGGATATAACATGGCGATGATGTCGCAGTTACTGGATAAGATGAAACCCAAGACATTAGAGCAGCGATTGGCAGAGCTACCGACGCTGTCAACGGAGGCGTTGACGCTGATCATTGAGGGAGACGACCCAGAGAGCTTGCGCATAGCCGCTGTTGCCCATCTTGTAGATAGCCCAGTATTGACTGCATTGGCGGTCGCTAATGACTCATTAAAACTCCAACAGGCTGCCAAAATTCGCATTGCGAGCTTGATTGACGATGGCAGTATTGTCGTGGATGAATTTAGTCGCCGTGACATGGACAGTTTGGTACAACTTTCGATTGTTGGGTTTTGCGAAAAGCCAGATGTCTTAGCACAGTTACTTAGCACTCATACCGATGAGGCCTTTCTTTATCAGATTGCCATAGAGGGCTTACCCGCGCGGGTGCGAGAATTAGCTGCCGCCAAGATTGAAGATGCCAACCAACTCAAACAATTATTAAAAGCCACTAGAGGGAAAGATAAGTTAGTGTACAAAATTGTCAAAGACAAGTGTGACCAGTTGCGCGAGCAAGAAAAACAGGCAGAACAAATTCAGGCGGACATTGGCGATCTCTGCGAGCGCCTAGAAGTCCACAGTAAGCGGCCTTTTGATAAGCAGTTTATGGGTAGAGCCACCCGTATGATCGCGGCTTGGGCAGACTTAGAGAGCGCATCTTCTGAGCCTCTCAAAAGTCAAGCTCAGCAGGCCATTACGCTCTGCAAGCAGACCATTGATGCCCATGAACTAGAACTCGCCAACATAGCCACAAGCAAGGCTGCCAATGAGGCCGCTGAAGCCAGTTTTGGGCAGGTTGTTGACCAACTCCATGTCCTGCTTAGTCAGGTCTATGGCTGCGACGGTAATGCTGATGAGGTTGCAATTATTCGGTCACAGCACAGTGCCCATATTGAACAGTGGAATAAGGCACTTGCGCTAGCCTCAGCTAATAACGCTAGCATTAAAGCATTTACGCTAGCTAATGAGGGCGTTAAACAACAGCTGCAACTCCTCAGTGAGTTTGGTAGCCTACAAAGTCAACTAGCCTTACTTACTGCCGATGCAATGCAAAATGAAGAGCAAAGCGAAGAAAAGAAAGTTTCTGACCAACAGACCGCCTACAAAAAAATTAAAGTACGACTTCAATCTGCCAGCGCACTGCCATCGACAATGGTGCCGCAGCAGGTTAATGATGCTCGAAAAATACTGGCTGACAATGATAAATATTGGGCGGATAAAAAGCAGGCTGAAAGTGATCGTCAGCGCCATATTAACGCGCTAATAAGCCAAGCAAACCAAGCGCTGCAAAACGGCTTATCTCGGGATGCAGCAGGCATAAGGCGCACGTTAGAAAGAAAGCTAGGCGCCCTGGAGAAATTACCGGCGGCAATAACCGCCAAGGTTGAACAACTGGATGAGGCTTTGAGTAAATTACTGGACTGGAAGAACTTTGCTGTAGCACCTAAACAACAGGAACTGATTGACCAGATGCAAGTGTTGACTAAAAGCCAAGACAACCCTGAGGCGCTAGCTAGTAAAATAAAGCGCCTACAATATCAGTGGAAATCTCTGAGCAAAGATTCACAAGATCAACAACTGTGGGAAACCTTTCACAAACTCGCCGAGCAAGCCTATAGCCCTTGTAAAGTCTATTATGATCAAAAGTCAGAGATTCGCCGCAGTAATATTGAGAAACGTCGTACTTTGGTCAGTCAATTAAATGACTATGTTACCGCCCAGTCTTGGGAGGGCGATGGCGATGGCGATGGCGCCGACAGTATTGACTGGAAGTTAGCCGAGAAATTAATTGGCACGGCGATTAAAGAGTGGCAGAGCTACGCACCCACAGATCGCGATGCCAATAAACCTCTGCAAAAGAAATTTGATCGCGTGCTAGACACTCTACGAAGTAAGTTGTCTTCTCATCAACAGCAGAATGCAGAGCTCAAGCAACAGTTGATTGCGCAGGTCGATGCGCTTTTGGAAAATAGTGACAAACGAGCGGCCACGGAAAAAGTTAAACATTTGCAGGCGCAATGGCAAAAAGTAGGCGTGGTGCCACGCAAGCAAGAGCAAAAACTTTGGCGTTTATTTAGAGCCAGTTGTGATGCCGTTTTTGCTCAGCGCCACCAGCAGTCAGTAGAATTTAAAGCCGAGCTAAATACCCATAAGGGTGTGGCAGAGAAATTAATTAAGGAAGTTGTAACTCTTGGCGCGCTGAGTGGCAAGGTCCTGCTGGATGGCCGCACTCGCGTGACTGAATGCAAACGGGAGTTCAGCGCTGTGGGCAACTTACCCAAGGCTGCAGTGGCATCGATTAACCAACGTTTTCAATCTGCCGTAACGGCGTTTGATACCGCTGTGACCAACCAACTAGCGCAAGCCAAACTACAACTTTGGGACAACCTGTTTACCGCAAGCGCCATGCTTGGTCTGGCGCAGACAACATCTGATGAATCAGCAAGTGATGCCTTACTGACTAAAGCCCAAGACTTTATGGCTAGTGTTGAGCAATGGCCCAAAAATGGCTATCAAGCGCTTGAGAAAAAAATGGCAAGAGGGAGCGCTCTAGATCGCACTGAAGATTATCAAAAAGCATTACGGTTGTTGTGTATTCGGGCAGAAATTTTGGCGGACCAAGAGACTCCCCTAGAGGACAAAGCCCTGCGCATGCAATACCAGGTATCTCGTCTGCAACAAGGGTTTGGTCAAAATAGCTCACCCAATGGCGTCAGTATTCAAGATCTAGTTATTGAGTGGATTGCTGCTGGAGCTGTAGCAAACGACATTTATGAGCCTCTACTTGAACGCTTTAATCATTGTCGGTAACTCTACTTTTCAATTAACTTTTAAAGGAATAAACCATTGAAAAAACTCTCTTTATTTTCCGTAGCGTTAATGCTCGCTGCTTGTGGCACAGCCACTGATAAACAGGTTGCACAAGCAACCTTACAAACCGCTGAGACCAACATGGCGGCCTACAATGGCGACTGTGCAAACGTGCAGGGCGAGCTGCCAAGCCTAAATGCGGTGGATCGTGACGAATGGGGGTCTGCAGGGCTAGACCTAGCCGCCATGGATAAACGCTTTGCGGCTGGTGATGACTTTTTCTGCCATGTGAATGGTCTGTGGTACAACAATTTTGAAATGCCAGAAGACAAAACGCGTTATGGGTCATTTACTCTTTTACGTGATAAATCCGAAGCACGAGTCAAAACTATTATTGAGCAGTTGGCAGCTGCGCAGCCAGACTCATCAACATTAGAAGGTAAGGTAGCGGCATTTTATAACGCCTATTTGGATACTGATGCGATTGAATCTATAGGACTTAAACCGGCCCGACCGTACTTGGAACAGATTGCATCGATCAATAATCTCAATGAGTTAGCGCAAATATTCGCCACCACCGGTTTTTCAAGTCCTGTTGGCGGTTGGGTCGATGTAGACTCCAAGGACACTGCAAATTATATTTTTTATCTCACTCAGGGTGGACTCGGCCTACCCGATCGCGATATGTACCTCAATAATGAGGGCAAAAACATTGAAACTCGCCGTGGCTACTCAAGATATTTAACGTTGTTACTACGCGAGGCCGGGTATGAAGATCCGAGCGAAGCCGCAATACGCGTTTTAGCCCTTGAAACAGAAATAGCCAGAGCACACTGGGATCGCACTGTCGGCCGCAATCGCAACCTCACTTACAACAAAATGAGCAAAGCTGAATTAATCTCACTGGGCGGTAATTTTCCGGTAGAGGCTATGCTTGACAGCTTAGACATTGCCGATCAAACACAATTTGTGGTTCGGCAATTAACACCTGATGAAGCCGAGATAAGCGAACTGGGGTTAACCGAAGAGCAGGTGGCTAAAATTTCTGGTGGCGGAATTGGCGGCATTATGGCATTGATGGCCAGCGCTGATCTAAGCGACTGGAAGGCCTATTTGAGTGCTCATTTTTTATCTGACCACGCCTCCGTGCTACCGGCAAATATTGATCAAGCGTCCTTTGAATTTTACTCAAAGCAGCTGCGAGGCCAAGAGCAACAGCGACCGCGCTGGAAACGAGCAGTGAGCGCTGTTGAGAGCTCTCTCGGTGAAGCCGTTGGCAAGGTCTATGCCGCACGCCACTTCCCTGTCGAGAATAAATTGGCTATGGATGCCTTGGTGGAGAATTTACGCAAAGCTATGGCAGAAAATCTCAACCAGCTTGACTGGATGGGTGCGGAAACCAAAATTGAAGCGCGGGACAAGCTCGCCAAGTTCACCCCCAAAATTGGCTATACCGAAAAATTTGAGACCTACGACAGCATGACGGTTAGCAATAGTGCTTTTAGCAATATTATGTCTGCTGGTGATTGGTCCTACCAGGACATGATTAGCAAGCTTGGGCAGCCTATTGATAAAACAGAGTGGTTTATGTTGCCACAAACGGTGAATGCTTATTACAGCCCCAACCGAAACGAAATTGTCTTTCCTGCGGCCATTTTGCAACCGCCCTTTTTCAATATTGATGCCGACCCTGCAGTAAATTATGGTGCAATTGGTGGTGTCATTGGTCATGAAATGGGCCATGGCTTTGATGATCAAGGCTCTAAATCTGATGGCGATGGAGTTTTACGCAACTGGTGGACACCGGCAGACAACGCAGCATTTGTTGGCAAAACCGACGCGCTTGTAGGCCAATATAATGCTTTTTGCCCGCTTGATAATGGTCAAGCCTGTGTGAATGGAAGGCTTGGGCTGGGTGAAAATACCGGCGACCTCGGCGGACTGTCTATGGCCTATAAGGCCTACAAAATGAGCTTGGATACCAACGGTGACGGCATAATTAGCGCTAGTGAAAAGGCTCCGATAATTGATGGTTACACCGGAGATCAACGATTCTTTATGGCCTGGGCACAGGTGTGGCGAACTATTTATAGAGAAGCTGCATTGCGCCAACAGTTAATTCGCGGGCCACATAGTCCACCGTACTTTCGTGTTAACGGCGTGGTGAGAAACTTTGATGAGTGGTATGAAGCCTTTGATATTGGCCCAGATCATGCTCTCTATTTACCGCCAGAGAAACGCATTAGAATTTGGTAAGTTATGAATAACGAGCGATGCTGACTAATCAGCATTGCTCTGTTGCATTAATAAGTTACAAATTAATCATCGATCAGAGTCCAATTTGTCCATACCCCATTAGTAAATTGGCAGTCAATAGAATCCAAAACCATATGAATTATTAAACCAAGGCCAATAAGGCGTGTTTTTGGGAACAAGCAAAGAGCCGCATAGAGTGCGATAAACCAGGGCTGATGGAGCGGGTGAAAGCCAATACTGCAGCGCGTCGGGTCATAAATAGGATTAGCAAGAAGGTGGTCAAGATCGACCAACATAGTCGCCATCATTAGTAAATACGCATGTTGCCAACGGCGGCGGAAAAACAACCCCGCAGCCACCGCGGGAACCATAAAATGCAATACTAGATGGAGCATTAAAACCCAGTAACACCGGATGGGATGGCTGGATAATCCCCCACCAATGGGGTACCATTTTCTACTGCCTGAATAGCCGCTTCGATAATGTCTAACGCCTCTATGAAGACCTGCTTGTCCATATTCAGTGCTGGGTACATACGCACTGTGGGTTCAGTGTCACAAATGGCCCAAACGCCGTTCACTAACATTTCGTTACGTACCGTGCGGGCAACAAAACTATCATCGTAATCATCACCAAACTGCGCTTTATTGGGGTGGGTAAACGAGATACCCATTAATAAACCCAAGCAACGCACATCGCTAACGATGGCATATTTTGTCGACCAATCGGCCATACGCTGCGCTGCAATTGCAGCGAGTTCTGCGCCATGTTCGATAACATTATCGCGCTCAAAGATCTCTAATGTTTTAAGACCCGCTGCACAGCCCGCAGGTGTGCCTGCAAAGGTACTACCAGCACTGGCTCGAGGGTTGTCGCCCAGAATCTCATCGCGGGCGGCTACCCCAGCACAAGGCTCTACACCCCCAGACAAGTTTTTACCCACCACCATCATGTCAGGAATGACATCGTAATGGTCAATACCCCACATTTTGCCTGTTCGCCCCAAACCGGTAAGCACTTCATCAACAATCATAAGCCAGTCGTGTTTGTCACAAATGCGACGAATACCCTGAATAAAGTCTGGCGAAGGTATCCAATTACCACCCTCGGCTAAACCCGGCTCCACGATAATGGCTGCGATATTGTCTGCTGGCACTATGTACTCAGGGATATGTTCTTCCAGATACCACAGACAATACTTCACATATTGCTCAGGGGTCATGTCTGCAGGAATATTTTGTGAGTACGGGTATGGCGCTTTGATCACCGCGCCATCCCAAGGCTCCATATAAAGATTGTGCTCGCTGGTGTAACCACTAATCATTTTGGTGCCTATGCCGGCACCATGGAATGAGGAGGTAAAACTAATAATATAACGGCGTTTTTTGTAGCACAGTGCCGTGTGTACCGCTGACTCCACTGCTTCAGTACCAGAAACTTCGAAGGTAAACCGTGGCAATTGCTTACCGGGCATAATCTCAGCTAGTTGCTCAGCTAATTCAAATCGTAGAGGATGCTCCCAGTGATAACCATAACGCTGGTGGGCATCGTGAACCGCGTCCAAAACCTCGGGATGGCAGTTGCCTAAGGGATTAGTCGCCCAACCATTTTGGAAGTCGATAAAACGATTGTCATCCAGATCCCATACGTAGTCACCCTTAGTCTTGCCAAGAATGATTTGTGCCGGCGGAATAAAGCCCTTGGCCCCGGACTCTTCAGCCGCAGCGTCATAGGTTAAACCATGACGAAAGAGTTTTTTACCAGAGGCGAGTCTAGCAGCGGTTTTAGGTCCGGGTAAGTTGTAGGCCATAGATCAATACATCCTTTTATTAGGGGCGTTGGTTAAACGACAATAAGAGTTGCTAATCATTGTTGCGTGTCACACTATACAAGCATATAGAGAATTAAACCGGCATTCAAATCAGCAATTGCAGGGGTCATTATTATGGCAATCACCAATCCCGACCATCACCATGAGCGGCGCAATCTGTTGATTGATGCAACCATCACCGCAATCGCCGAATTCGGACTGTCAAAGTTAACGTTAGCCAAGATAAGCTCCATTGCTGGGCTAACAGCTGGCACGGTTAACTTTCATTTTGACAGTAAAGAATCATTATTACTGGAAACTCTTAATTTTGTCTCAGAAGAATTTGATCGAGGCATTGCTAATGCGTTGAAAAATGCTGGCCCCGACCCAGCCAAGCGGTTGGCAGCAATCATTGATGCATCATTAGATCCGGAAATAACCGAGCACCGCAAGATGGCAGTCTGGCATGCTTTTGATTCAGAAAGTCGCGGCCGCGAGGACTATCAACGTATTCGCGGGGCCCTTGATAAACAAAACTTTAAGCTCATTCTCAGCCTGTGTGAGCAAATTATTAATGGCGCCAACAAACAGTCAGAGATAAGTGCTCGGGCCATTGCCAATGCTATTTCAGGTATTACTGACGAGGTGTGGAAAGAAATTTTGTTTGCCGGTGAGAGTTATGATCGGGACGATGCGCGCAAGGTGTGTTTGAGCTTTTTAGCCAGCATTTTCCCTTGGTGCTACACCATGCCTGCCGAGCATTCTTTGGGAAATCAGGCGGGCAAACTCGTTGAAGTAACAAGAGCGACTAGAGAGAATGTCGCCAATGTGGCGGTCTTATTTGATCAGTACCGTCAATTTTATCAACAGAACCCCGATGAAAAACTCGCCGCCAACTATATTGAAGAGCGTATTAGCACAGACAGCTCAGTCATATTTTTAGCCTGGTGTGACAACAAGGCGGTGGGCTTCACGCAGTTGTACGCCACTTATTGCAGTGTCGATGCAACACCAATATGGGTGCTTTATGATCTTTTTGTCGACGGTACTGCTCGACGATTAGGCGCAGGCAAAGCGCTGATGAACCGTGCATTAGAGCATGCCAAGCAAACAGGTGCGTCGCGCATAGACCTTGAGACTGCAACGGATAATGTCAGCGCACAACACCTGTATGAGTCACTAGGTTATGTGCGCGATACAGGCTTCTACAAGTACTCGCTAGAGATTTAATGTCTACTGTTGCAGTGATGCCATCACGTAAATAATTTCTAGTCCCACTGTAGCGCCTGCCAAGGCGGTAATGTCGGCATGGTCATAGGCTGGGGCTACCTCAACCACATCAGCCGCAACAATGTTCATGCCCGCCAATCCACGTAGAATTTTTAAGGCCTTGTCAGTGGTCATACCGCCCACCACTGGCGTGCCGGTACCGGGTGCGTAAGCTGGGTCCAGACAGTCAATATCAAAGGTTAAGTAAATAGGCATGGCACCAACACGTTGTTTAATTGCCGCAACGATATCATCGCAAGCCATGTCATTAGCAGCAGCCGCATCGATAACCTTAATGTCTGCGTCTGGTGAATACTCGGTGCGAATACCTATCTGAATTGAATGGGCTGGATCAATTAAATTTTCTTTAGGAGCGGTATAGAACATACCACCATGATCGTACTCAGCGCTCTCCTCATAGGTGTCCGTATGCGCATCGAACTGAACCAGTGCCACGGTGCCATGAGTTTGGTGCACCGCTCTAAGTTGCGGTAAGGTCACAAAGTGGTCGCCACCAAAACACAGGGTCTTTTTGCCGTGCTTATGAACATTGCCCACATGCTTAATAATCGTCTCTACTGCTTCAGCAGAATCACCCGGCGCAAATTCCACATCACCGTAGTCAATAACATTGAGTTTATCAAAGGCATTAAAGGTCCACGGCCAGCGCTTTTCTTCCCAACGTAAATTTGCTGATGCCCGGCGCACAGCCTGAGGTCCATGGCGAGTACCTGCCCTACCGGTGGTAGCAAGATCATAGGGAATACCCATGATAACTAAGTCAGCCGCTTCAACATCTCTAGAGATGGGCACGCCCATGTAACTAAAGGTGTTCGCAAACATTGAAAAACTATCAAAAATCTCTTTATTAGACATGTACTACCCCGTGGCGCGTAATTGCGTGTTTTAGTTCGTCGGTCCAAATGCCCTGCTCTCGCAGATCGTTTAAGGTCAGTTCTAACCCACGACGAAGTGTCGAGACCAGCTCATCAACCTGTTGTTTAGTAATAATCAATGGCGGTGAAATAATACAAATATTAATGAATGGCCGTACCAATAACCCCAACTGCTGGCAGTGCTGGTCGACCATATCGCCAATGGCATAGTCTTTGGCCAGTAAATCTTCCTCATTATGACCGTCTATGGTCATTTCCACAGCCGCCATGAGCCCTTCACCACGAACATTGCCAACCAAGGGAATGTCCATTAGATTACCTAGTTGTTCCTGAAAATAGGGACCAACCTGATGAACATTCTCTAATAAATTTTCATTTTCTATGATGTCCCAACTGGCTAGCGCCGCGGCACAGGCCACTGGACTTCCGCCCCAGGTATAGCCATTGGAATAAAGGCATCCATCGGCGTTATCGCCACTGAAACTTTCCAGTAACGACTCAGATACAGCGTAACCACCCATGGGTATGTAACCAGAGGTGACGCCTTTGGCGAAGATAATGATGTCCGGCACGATACCAAACACCTCTTCAGAGGCAAACCAGTGGCCAAGTCTACCAAATGCGGTCACCACCTCATCGGCAATATAAATAATATTGTACTTTTTAACCATCTGCCAGCATCGATAGTTGTAATCGACTGGCGGCACAATCACACCGCCACTGGCAAGAATAGGCTCGGCAATAAAGCACATGACATTTTCTGGTCCAAGCTCGAGTATTTTTTGTTCTAGCTCATCTACCAAAAAATCACAAAATTCTGTCTCAGTGGCGAACTCAGGATGGTAAAAATGGCAGGGGGCAGAGAGAAAGTGAATACCATCGCGCTTTATATCCATTGCGGTTTTATCACGCTCTTTACCGGTGATGGACGCCGACAAGTAAGTGCTGCCATGGTAGGCTTTTTCGCGGGTGAGTATATGTTTACGGTTCGGCTGACCGGTTATATTGCTGGCTAATTGGCAAAGTCTCAACGCAGAGTCTACTGCTGTGGAGCCACCGGTAGTGAAATAAATACGATTAAGATCACCCGGAGTTTTTGCAGCAATACGCTCGGCCAGTTCGACTTCACGATTATTAATGACCGTAAAAGTAGTCGCATAACTAAGGTTCATGATTTGTTCGGCAACCGCATCGGCAATTTCGCGGCGACCATAGCCAGTCTGCATGCACCACATGCCAGCAGGGCCATCCAACAACCGATTGCCCTCAGCGTCATAGATATAGACTCCCTC
>Ga0209383_1001166_pt1 | contig 16777 bp, 20 predicted proteins | sample CoawatmetaG02DNA_FD_187510 | JGI IMG/M metagenome (GOLD analysis project Ga0209383, IMG submission 187510) | Marine microbial communities from the West Antarctic Peninsula - Coastal water metaG029-DNA (SPAdes) (version 2) | ecosystem: Environmental > Aquatic > Marine > Coastal ... | reverse complement strand
ATTTTGTTCATATTTTAATATTTTATAAGTTTTTTTTTACAAAACAACTACATGTTGTATGCTGAAAGCATTGATATACCATATAAATAATTATTCAACAGAACGTTTATAGAACATAGAAAAGAAATATCAATAAAAAAATAAAATGAATGTAAGAAAGGTTAACAATGACAACAAATTTAAAAATAGACCCATATGGCTTCAGAGAGTATGACGCAAGGTGGCTCTATGAGAAGGACATAAACAGAATCGGAATAGAGAATCTCGGTAAAGGTTTAGGTACTCAAATTATAAAACATACAAAAAAAACGAATCCAAGAGTAATTGTTGGTCATGATTATAGATCTTACAGTGAAGAAATAAAAACAGCTCTTAAAAAAGGACTACTTTCAACTGGGTGCAATATTGAAGACATAGGTTTATCATTATCCCCTACTGTTTATTTTGCACAATTTAATTTAGATGCTGATGCTGTTGCAATGGTTACCGCAAGTCACAATGAAAATGGTTGGACAGGAGTTAAAATGGGTATCAAAAAAGGTTTAACCCATGCACCAGAAGAAATGAAAGAATTAAAAGAGATTACTTTAAATGAAAATTTTATTAAAGGTGAAGGAAGTGAGAAACAAATAGATGGTTTTCAAAAAATTTATAAAGATGATTTAATAAATAAAAATAAAATCAAAAAGAAAATTAAAGCAGTTGTTGCATGTGGTAATGGTACAGCTGGAATATTTGCACCTGAAATTTTAAGAGGAATTGGTTGCGAAGTTATAGAATTAGATTGTAATCTTGATTGGACTTTTCCAAAATATAATCCAAATCCAGAAGATTTAGAGATGTTACATGCAATAGCAAAAGCTGTAAAAGATAATAACGCTGATATTGGTTTTGGTTTTGATGGTGATGGTGATAGAGTTGGTGTAATTGATAATACGGGTGATGAAATATTTTCAGATAAAATTGGATTATTGATTGCAAGAAATTTATCTAAAACTCATAAAGGCTCTAAGTTTATTGTTGATGTAAAATCAACTGGATTATACGCAAATGATAAAGTCTTAACTGAGAATAACTGTGAAACCATTTATTGGAAAACGGGTCACTCGCACATTAAAAGAAAAGTTAATACTGAAAAAGCTTTGGCTGGATTTGAGAAAAGTGGTCACTTTTTCTTTAATCAACCTTTAGGTTTTGGTTATGATGATGGAATTAATTCAGCTATTCATGTGTGTCATTTACTTGATAGTGAAAACAGAAGTATGAATGAAATTATAAAAGAATTACCTAATACTTTTCAAACACCCACAATGGCCCCATATTGTAAAGATGAAGAAAAATATCAAGTAGTTGAAGATTTAGTTAAACAAGTAAACGCTATTAAAGATGATAAAACTAAAATTGATGACCAGGAGATTAGTGAAGTACTAACTGTTAATGGTATCAGATTTTCATTTAAAGATGGTTCATGGGGATTAATTAGAGCTTCATCAAATAAACCATCATTAGTAATTGTAACCGAAAGCCCAACATCAGATGAGAGAAAGAAAAAGATCTTTGATTTCATTGATGACCTTTTACAAAAAACTGGAAAAGTTGGTGAATATGATCAAAAAATATAAATATCTACTAATCCTTATCCTGCTTTTTAGTTCTAAAAGTCATGCTCTAAGCCCAGAATATGAGAAGGAATTGTATATAGGTTGTTACACTAACTCTAAACAATATCTTGGTACAGATGGCGCTAAAATATACTGCCAGTGTACTGTTGATAAATTAAGTGAGAAATTTAGTGATGAAGAGATCGATGAAGTGTTCAGTAAAGAGCCTGATGAAATTCAACAACTAACTGCATTTGCGACAATTGAGTGCGAAAATAATAAATAGCTTTTCAAATAATCAAATAATTAATAGATTTCAAAAATGGAAAATAAGAAAAATGTCAAAGCAACAATTGTTGAAAAACCTTTTTATGACCCTAAAAAGTCATTAGCTAGTAAATAACAATAAATCGATTATAAAGCATGATGACCCCTCGAGATTATATTTCTCTATATCTAATAGTAATAGTTTTAACTGTAGTTTCAGTGAATTTCCTCTACCGTCTGTATTTTTGACAATTATCAATGAATAATTTTATTTTATTTATAATTACACTTATTTGTTGGTCTCCAACTTGGTATGTAATTAAATTTCAATTAGGTTACGTTGATCCATTGGTGTCTGTGTTCTATAGATTTTTAATTGCAGCAATAATCCTTTTCATTTATTTAATTTTTAATAAGAAAAATCTAAACTTTTCCTTAAAACATCATGTTTGGTTTTTGCTTTTTGGAATCTGTCTTTATTCCATAAATTATGTTTTCTTTTATCTATCAAACACTTATTTAATAAGCGCCTTTCCAGCGATTGTTTTTTCAACGGTGGTTATTATGAACATTTTAGGAGAAGCCTTTTATTTTAAAAAAAAACCTTCTTTAAAAACATTAATTGGTGCAACCATTGGTATGATTGGGATTATGATTATTTTCAATGATGAAATTTTTAATTTTAGTTTATCTGATGGCACTCATGTTGGTTTATTTTTAGCTTTACTTGGTACATTTTTTGCTTCGACAGGTAATATGGTTCATCAAAGAAATTTGAATAATAAATTTCCATTAATACAAACAATAACTTATGCAATGTTTTATGGGTCTTTGGTTACTTTACTAATCACTCAAATTAAAGGTACAGAATTACTATTTGAATATAGTTTTAGTTATATAGCTTCTCTTGCTTATCTTTCTATTGTCGGATCAATATTTGCTTTTATCTTTTATTTAAAGCTGCTTGAAAAAGTTGGTGCAGGTCGAGCAGGATATGTAGGTGTGGTTATGCCAGTACTTGCTTTATTAATATCAACGGTATTTGAAAATTTAGAATGGCAAATAGATTTAATAATAGGACTGCCTATTTTAATAATTGGGGCTGTGCTAGTTATTAATCAGAAGATAAAATCAATAAATTAAATCATTTAAATTTTTTCTTAACTGTTTTTTATTTTACACATTTGCTAATAGATCCTAAGGAACATTTAACTCCATCAATCCAAATTGTATTATTTAAATTAGCTCCATCAAAATTTGCATTTAAAATATTAGCTCCTGTTAAGTCTGCCTCAAAAAGATTGCTATTATTAAAATTGGTTTCAATTAGTGATGCTCCTCTAAAGTTTACTCTTGTTAAATTGGCACTTGAAAAATTCGCTTTTTCAAAAATACCTCCCTCAAGGTTTGCTTCATATAAATTGGTTCTAATAAAAGAAGATTCAACAAAGTTACCGTTGGCTAACGTGGAGTTCATCATTACTCCTTTATCAAAAGTAACTTTGATAAAGCTAATAAAAGATAGATTGGAGTTTGGTATATAGGCTCTACTTAAATCTTGGCCTTCAGAAAATTGACAATTTGAATAATCTACACCATCAGTTGGGGCATCATCACAACCAGCATTAACGCTACTAGAAATCATAAAGCTAAAAACTAAAATTGCATAAAGCTTTTTCATTAATTGTTACCCTAACATAAAAATGTAGGTCGTAGATAGGTCGTAATTACCTAGTAACTATTTTTAATTTTTAATATTATAACCATTTTTGATTAATATTGTGACTAAGACCACACAAATTGCTAAAAAAAAAACCATAGAGCTTATGCTAATCCAAATATTAAAATCAGATACACCGTAGAAAGAAAATCTTAAGCCATCAATTAGATAAACTACAGGATTAAAATAAGAAATTGTTTGCCAAAATGGTGGCAACATATCAAGAGAGTATAAACTTCCACCTAAGAATACCATGGGTGTAATAACCAATGATGGAATGATCGACATCTGCTCAAAATTTTTACTAACGACACCAATTAAAAATCCAAATAAAGCAAAAGTAAAAGAAACTAAAACTAATAAAAATATCATTAATATTGGATATTTAACTGTCACATCTGCAAAAAAAGAAGCAGTTGCAAAAATTACAGCACCAACGGCTAATGTTTTTGTGGCTCCCGCTCCAACAAAAGCAAGGACTGTTTCAAGTGTTGAAATAGGTGCTGCTAAAATCTCATTAATAGTTCCATTAAATTTTGGAAAAAATATTCCAAACGAAGTGTTACTTATTGATTGAGTTAATAATGTTAGCATTAATAAACCCGGTACAATGTATGATCCATAACTAACACCATCAATTTTTTCAATATACCCTCCAATAACTGAACCAAACACTACAAAATATAATGAGGTGGATATTACTGGAGAAAGAATAGACTGACCCACAGTTCTTATAAATCTATTCATCTCATGAGCATAAATAGCTCTAAACCCATAATAATTAAATTTCATTATTCTCCTTTACTAAATCAACAAATATTTTCTCCAGTGTACTTTGTTCTGTTTTTAAATCCTTTAATTTTAAGCCAGTATCTTTTAAGTCTTGTAATAAATTAGTAATACCAGTTTTTTCAGCTTGAACATTATAAGTATAAATTAAGGACATGTACTCATCACCTATTTCAAGACTATATTTAAGTAAATCTTCAGGAATTTCTTTAATCTCTTTTTGTAATTCAATGGTTAGTTTTTTATGACCCATTTTCTTAATTAATTCTTTTTTATCTTCAACAATAATAATTTCTCCTTGATTAATTACAGCTACACGGTCAGCAATAGCTTCTGCCTCTTCAATATAATGGGTAGTTAAGATAATTGTGACCCCTGTTTTTCTTAACTCCTCAACAACCGTCCACATGTCTCTTCTAAGTTCAACGTCTACACCAGCTGTTGGTTCATCAAGGAATAGTATTTTAGGTTCATGAGACAAGGCTTTTGCAATTAAAACTCTTCTCTTCATTCCGCCTGACAATTGTCTAAGTCTTTGATCTTTTTTATCCCACAAGCTTAGATCTTTTAAAATTTTTTCAATGTGTTCTGGTTTGGGTGGCTTTCCATACAATCCTCTTGAATAAGATACGGTATCAAAAACAGTTTCAAAGGATTCTAGATTTAATTCTTGAGGAACAAGTCCTATTCTTGATCTTGTCTCTCTATAATCCTTTATGATATCAAAATTATCAATTGTAACTGTGCCTGAAGAAGGCTTAACAATTCCACAAATAATACTGATTAAACTAGTTTTTCCTGCACCATTAGGTCCAAGCATTGCAAGAATTTCACCTTGTTTTACTTTAAGGCTTACACAGTTAAGGGCTTTAAAACCGTTATCGTATACTTTGGATAAGCTATTGATGGATATTTGAATTTCTGACATTCTGTAAAGTTGTATATAGTTATTAATGAAGTTAATTCAATAAACCTAGCAATTTAATACATTATTTCATTACTTAATGTTTATATCCTGAGGTTAAAATTTGACTTAATTTAATTATTTCTTTAATTAACTTTTATATTCTTTTTTTTAAGAATATCAGTTTCTGGGGTGCTGTAAAAAGCTGAGAATATACCCAAAGAACCTGTTGTATAATCACAACGAAGGGAAAAATGAATACAATATATCTAGACCAATCAACTACTATTATTACTCTACTTTTAACTTCATTAGCTTTTGCTGCTATTGGAATAGTTTATTCAAAAGGTAAACTTTCAATTAACTCATATTTAAATGCCGATAGATCAATTGGTAAAAGATCTTTAACTGCCTCGTTAGTTGCATCATGTTTTGGTGTGTGGATTTTAATTGGTCCATCAGAAGCTGCAACATGGGGTGGTTTGGGTGCTATAATTGGTTATGGCTTAGGCCAAGCTCTACCCTTCTTAGCCTTTATTGCCATCGGTCAGCGGATGAGAAAAATTATGCCTAATGGTAATACTCTTACTCAATTTGTTCTAATTAGATTTGGTAAAGCAATGTTTCGTTTAGTTTTATTATTAACAATAATGTACATGTTTGTTTATTTTGCAGCTGAAGTTACAGCAATTGCAAAAGTTGTTAACTTAATGTCTGGGTTTCCACTTTGGCAAACCTCTCTTATAATAATTGTTGCTACGCTGTCATACACTCTTTATGGAGGACTTAGAGCTTCAATTTTTACAGATAAAATTCAATTTATTATAATCATAATTTTATTAATATTTGCTATCAATCATATTTTTAATTCTGGAAATAATACTTTATCAATGGATTTGGTTAATGAAAAAGCTGGAACATTAATGAGTGGTAAATATTTTTATGGTTACACAGCAGGATTAACTTTCTTCATTGCTGTTTTTGCAACCAACCTATTTGATCAAGGAGTTTGGCAAAGAGTATTTGCAGCAAAAAGTTCAGATGATTTAAGAAAAGGATTTATGTCTGCCTTCTTTATTGTAATTCCTTTTATGCTTGTTTTAGGTTTCTTTGGAATTCTTGCAGTATCAGTTGATAAAGCAGCAGACCCTAGTACTTTATTTTTTACTCTTTTACTTGAGCCATTTACTGGAATTAATTCTTTGTTAACTATTTCAATTTTGATTTTAGTTTTAGCCTTAGTGATTAGTAGTATGGATACACTTATTAATGCGATCTCAAGTACAATTATTATTGAAGGAAATAAATTTATTAGTTTAAAAAATAAGAATAGTTACCTTATGCTTTCTAGATATTTAATATGCGGTTTATCTGTAATTGTTTTTTTAATAGCATCAAAAGGATATAGCGTTCTATTCATGTTCTTATTTGCAGATCTACTGTGTTGTGCTGCAGTATTTCCTATTTTTTATGGAATGTTCAAGGGTGATGTTGATGAAAAACTTTCTTTAATTTCAGTAATAGTTGGACTGATATCTGGATTACTTTTATTTCCTAATCAAACTTTTGATAAAAGTATTTTAATTGGTGGATTGTTTCCAGTAGAATCATTTCCAATTTGGATATCTACAGCATTATTGTTTTGGTCATTTATTTTAGCAACATTTACACCTATGATTACAGTGATGATCTTTAAAAAAAATAGCAACTTTAACTTTTCTAAGATTAAAACTTCAATTAAGGATTAGTGAATATTTATAATAATAAAAAAACTTTTTTTTATAAATTAAAGAGTAGCTGTAAGAAGGAATGGTCTGAATACACTAATCATAAATTTTTATCTGATCTAGTAAGCAATAAACTACCTGATAAGAATTTTAAAAATTATTTAATTCAAGATTATGTTTTCTTACAGGAATTTCTTAAAATTTTAGCCCTTAGTGTTTATAAATCTAGTAGCTTTGAAGAAATTAATAAATCTATAAATTTTATTAAAGGTATTGATCATGAAATCAAACTCCACATTAATTATTGTAAAAAGTGGAAGATACCACTTAAATCTCTTAACAACATCGTAGTCGATAAAGCTAATAGTGCTTATACTGACTATGTACTAGGAGTTGGTAAAAATGGTGACAATCTTGATATCTTCTCATGCCTATCAGTATGTATAATTGGCTATGGTGAGATTGGGTTTAGTCTTTCTAAAATTAAAAATTGGAAAAAAAGTAAATATAGTTCATGGATTAAGATGTATTCTTCAAAAGAATACCAACAAGTAGCTAAAGACAATATTGATTATTTAGATATTCTCTTAAAAAATAATAAGGGTAAAAAATTAAATATACTCAAAAGAAACTTTAAAAAATCAACTATCCTTGAAAGAAATTTTTGGGAAAGTTTCGTCTAAATTTTAGTTGCTTAAAATTTCTAAAGGTAATGGAGCTTCTGGGTACTTTTCCTTGCATAATTCTTCATAATTTTTGCAAAGCGTGCTTACAGTGTCATGCGCCTCATCTTTAGTGGTTAAAAATTTAATTAAAGTATCTCTCTCAAGTTCAATTTCTTTAATATCCGCTCCACTTAAATACTCTCCTGTTTCTACTTCCCAATAAGTATCACTTAATTTTTCAATTTTTAAAGTGTTAAGTTTTCTTTGAAGTTCAATAATTATTTTATCATCTGATTTATTACTTTTCATTGGGGAGTTCAGTAATTTTCCTAAACACTTATCTTTAAGGTCATCTAAAAAAGTATTGTAAGGTTTGCCTTGTACCAATCCTGTAAAGTGATTACTTTCAAAATATTTATTAATTGCAGCATTAGTTGAAATTTTATTTTTTCCTTTTGCAACAGCTACTTGGACATAAACTTCTTGGCTTATATATTCATTTAAATAGTCTTTAATTTTATCAGAAAGCATTTTTTATTATTTTTTTAAAATTATACAATTAAGTTTATTATTAAAAATTATGTTTTTTTTATACTTTAGATTAATCTCATTAACACCCTTTAAAATCTGAACTAAACTAAATTTTAATACTTAACAATAAATTAATTTAAAGTATTTTAACTTTTATTTAAATAAAGTATTAGTTAATAATGTTTAAAAAATTACATATATTTCTAGGCGCAACTGTCGCAGATGCAGCCGCAAGACCTTTGCATTGGGTTTATAATGAAAAAAAACTTAAGTCTTTTATTAAAAATAAAAAAAATATAGCCTTTTTCCAAAAAAATAGGTCTCCATTTTATTCAATTAAAACTGGTGAGGTTTCTGGTTATAATGATGTTGGTCAAGTTATGTTTAAAACATTAACTCAAACTAAAGATCAAAAAAATATTGTTATTAATTTTAAAAAAAATATTGTCAAAAACTTTGGACCCAGTTCAAATTATTGGAAAAATCTAAAATTAAGAAAAAAATACAAAAAAATTAAATGGGAAACAGCGATTAAGGGTCCCTGGATCCATCAAAATATCTTAGAGGCTATTAAAAATATAAAATTAAAAAAAACTATTACGGGCGGCACTAAAGTTAACGAGTCTGATGGATATTGTGCGGCTTTACCCTATTCTCTCTTTAATAATTCCGATCAAAAATTGAAGAAAGTAATCAGAACAGTTGCAAATGGTAAAATAAGTGAACAATTTGCACTAGCTAAACTTAAGATTATTAGTTTGGCTGATGAAGGTAATAAAGACCCTGTTAATTCATTTATAAGATTAAATTCTAAAAATAATTATTTTAAGAATGTTATTGAAAATATTAAAAAAGTTAAAAAAGTTAAAAATAAACCTCACAACATTGTTGTAAAAAAATTTGGTAAAGCATGTAGTTATCCAGGTACATTTAACAGTTCTATACATGCAATCATCACATCTAAGAACTATAAAAATGCTATTATTAAAACTATAAAAGCTGGTGGCTGTAATTGTTCTCGTGCTAATTTTGTAGGTGCTTATTTTTCAGCAAAAAATGGTTTTAAAAGTATACCTAAAGATTGGATTAAAAAAACAAATCCTGCAAAAAATATATTGAAGTATATTACATAAATACAAAACTCTTTGATTATGATATTATCTTATTATGTTGTTTAAACAGTTATTCGATAAAACATCTAGTACGTATACTTATCTTATAGCTTCACCGAAAGGTAGAGAGGCTCTAATCATTGATCCAGTATTAGAAAATGTTGAGATTTATATTAAATTACTTAACAAATTAAATTTAAAATTAGTAAAGGTAATTGATACACATATCCACGCAGATCATATTACAGGAGCTAGTAAATTAAAAGATCAAACAAACTGTGTAACTATTATGGGTGATCATACTCCAGCTGATGCTGTTGAAATTAAAGTTAAAGATGAAGAAATTATCAAGCTCGATCAATTAAAGATAAAAGCACTTCATACCCCAGGTCATACATCTGACAGTTTTAGTTTTTTAATGAATGATTGTTTATTTTCTGGAGATACTTTGCTTATTAATGGAACAGGACGAACAGATTTTCAAAATGGGAGTGCCAAAGATGCTTATAACTCAATTTTTAATAGGTTATTAAAACTACCAGAGGAAACTCTTGTTTATCCAGCTCATGATTATAATGGCAAAAAATTTAGCTCTATTGGTAATGAAAAAAAATTTAATCCAAGACTGCAAGTTAACAACGAAAATGAATATGTGAAGATAATGAATGATCTAAATTTACCTAAACCAAAATTAATTGATATAAATATTGCCAGCAATATCAAACTTGGAGCTATTTAACTTTTAAATTAATTAAAATAATTTTTTAACCTATAATTTAATTTATATTGTCTTACAAATTTGTGCTAATATAATATGAGTTTATGCGTATACTTCTAACTTTAATATCATTTTTAATCTTAACTGAAACTACTTATTCTCATAGTCATTTTCCAATAACCAGAGACTCTACTTTAATGGTTGCTAGAGGAAAAATTATCTACGAAAATAACTGTGTGAGCTGTCATCAAGTAAATTTGATCGGTGCAGAAAATTGGAAGGAACTAGATGAAGATGGTCATAGAAAAGCACCTCCTTTAAACGGGAAGGGTCATACCTGGCATCATGATGATGCTAGCCTTCATAATATTATTAAATATGGTTTGGCAAAATTAGTTAAAAATTATGAAGGAAAAATGTTGGGCTATGAAGATAGTTTAAAAGATAAAGATATTGACTCAGTATTATCTTATATGAAAAGTTTTTGGCCTAATGATATCTATCAACAACAAATTAACTTAAACAAATAAATCAAATGATAGCTTCTACTTTTCACTGGTCATGTATTCATACTTGGAGAAAAAGTGCCAAGAATACTATGTGGTGTGTTATTGGCTGTTCAATTGGAGATTTTGGGACAATACTTTTTTTTCAATTAACTCAAATTCCTTTTCCTATAACTGGCATAATGATCTTTGCGATCATTAATGGTTTATTAACTAGCATCATGCTTGAGACTTTTATTTTGATTAGACAGAATTTTAAGTTTATGAATGCTTTAAAAATAGCTTGTGGGATGAGTTTTATCTCAATGGTTAGTATGGAAATTTCGATGAATTTGACAGATTATTATTTAACAGGTGGGGCTCAACTTACTTATTGGGTCGTACCTATTATGTTGATGGTAGGATTTTTAACACCATGGCCTTATAATTATTGGAGGCTTAAAAAATTTAATATAGCCTGTCATTAAATATGAATGTATTTATAATTTTATCAATACTTGTAATTGTAATCGGAGTTATCTTGTTGGTATCTTCTCCATCGGTATTATTTAAATTAAACTGGGAAGAAAAAACAGGAAAAGAAAAAATACTCATGTTCATGTTTTACGGTATTTTAGTTTATATAATAAATATCATTTTTTGGATCATCAAATAAACATTAGTAGGTCTGTTATTTGATATTAAGATTTTATTAATTCGTAGATTTCTGATTTCTTAGTTTGACCTATGCTTCTAGCTATTTCTTTATTATTTTTGTAGACAACTATTGTTGTCCAATATTCAATACCTAGCAATTTAGCTATTTCTTTATCCTTTGTTTGCTCAAAACTTAGAAACAAAATATCATTAAACTCTTTTTTCGCTTGTTCTAATATTTTTACTTGCTTAGCACATGTGTAACAAGTCTTATTCCATGAGTTAATAACAACAGTTTTGCCTTCAGATTGGGCTTTATTAAAAATTTTATTTGTAAAAGTTGTAGTTTTTTCCACAGCAAAACAGTTAAATGAAATAAGCATGAATATTAAAACTAAAATTTTTCTCATACAAAGTATATATATTGCTTAAATTCACTTAACAAGAAATAGTATGAGGGCGTTAAATTTGAATAATACAATTCTACTTTATCTTCCCAAGCTGTTTCTGTCTTGAAATAATTATTAATCCACTAATTATGATTATTATAGCTCCAATATAGCTATTGGTTGATGGAAGTTCATCAAACAAAAAGTAACCATATAATATTCCCCATAAGATTACCGAGTATCTAAAGGTGGAGGTAACAGAAACAAGTGCAATTTTAATTGTTGCTACTGAAAAAATATAACCTAGTGCTAAAAAAAAAGCTGCTATAAATAAAATAAAAATATCCATTAAGCTAAAATCATAAAATTTATAAATACTTAATAGGCCAAAAAGAAGTGTCACAACAAAGCAAGTCATAAATGCGATTTGTAAACTAGGATAATCTTTTTTAAAGTTTTTTGTGTACATGTCTCTGATTGAAAGCATGATTGCTGCAATTATTGGAAAGATAAAAAAATAGCTAGACTCTAATTGTCCAGGGTTAATTACTACGACAACACCAATAAAGCCTAATAAAACAGCGCTCCATCTTCTCCATCTGACTTTTTCATTCAAAAATATTGCACCAAATGCAGTTAATAAAATTGGTGCCATGCTTAGTAAAATATAAACATTTGCAAAAGGTAATAAAGCAATACCAATAAAAAAGAATAGAGCTGCTAAAGATTCTAAAAGACCTCTCACTCTTAATTCATGAGAAGTAAAGATTGATTTAAAATTGAGTTCTTTCTTAATATAAAGAAATAATAAAATGAAAAGTAATGTAAAAATACCTCTTATAAAAATGATTTGGTTTAAAACAAATATTTCATCATAGTTTTGATAAATAACTTTTACAAAAGCATCATTTGTTGCAAATGAAAATTGACATAAAAGCATATAAAATATGCCAAGTAACTCATTGTTAATTTTAAATTTTGTAAACATGAAGATTTTGAATATAAGTTTTTTTATTGATAATATACAAAAATTAAAAACCAATAAGAAATAAGTCCAGTAAAAATTGTAGCTAGAATGCTCCTGCTGACATAGCCCACAATTACCGCTAATACAGCAGCTAAAATTTTAGGATTACTTTCAAAATCTAAAGAACCAGTGTTATCTAAAAATATTGGAGGAAAAATTATTGCTGGAAAAATAGCAGACGGAACATACGATAAAACTTTTTTTGCTTTATCATTCAATATGTCTTCTTTTAGTAAAAAAATCATAGAAAATCTTGTTAGATAAGTAATAATTCCACAGTAAATAATTGTAGACCAATGCATTATTTTTTCTTTGAATTAATTAAGGTTAATAATGTAGCAACCAGTAAGGCTGATAGCGCTGCAACAATAATATAGGCCTGAAATGGTATTGTATTATAGCCAATAGTTGCAACAATACCTGATACCAACATAACAATAACATTTTTAAACTTTCTAAAATCATTAATTAATAATGCAAGGAATGTTAAAGAAATTGTAAAGCTTAATCCTAACTCTTCAGGAATAACTGACCCTAAAACTATTCCTAATACTGTTGAAATTTGCCAAACAGTCCAACAAGTAAAACCAGCTCCTAATAAGTGATAATGTTTAAACTCATTTTCTTTATTTTTTTTAAAATAAGTATTTGAAACAGCAAAGGCTTGATCAATTAATACGTATGATAAAATAATCTTCCATAACAATCTTAAGTGAGACAAATATTCTGAAAAAACTGCCCCATATAGTAAATGTCTTGAATTGACTGCCCCTACTGATGTTATGGTTACTAAAGATGAGGCTCCACCGGAAAATAATTGCAATAAAACTATTTGAGAGGCACCACCAAAAATTATGACTGACATTCCAAATGTCATATACGCACTTAAACCTAACTCCATTCCAATGACACCAAATATGATTCCAAAAGGTACTACTGGTATCATTAGTGGACTTACATCCGCTATTCCTTTGGTAAGGGTTTTTAATCTATTATTCATTTTTAATTAAAGCTTTGTATTAGAAACAAACTATATGATCAATATTTATAGGGAGTTTGATACCAAATTTTTCATCTACCTGATGCTGATGAATATGGTGAGAATGAACAAATACTGGAATTAATTTATTGCTTGCAGTTTTCAGTGTGTAAATAAAATTCGTACCTCTAAATTTTCTATCAACAACTTCTAGTTTTAAATTACTTTGATCATCATGTTCTAAATCTTCTGGTTGTAATAAAAGCTGAACCTCTGATCCTTTTGGGTAATGCTTAATAAAATTGCCAGTAATAGTTCCTAAGTCAAAACTCTCTAGACTATTTTCACCAGTAACTTTGGCTGGAATTAAAATTCCTCTATTTAAAAATTTTACTACTTCTACTGAATTTGGAAAGTGATAAACATTATATGGATCATCAAATTGTTTTAATTGTTCGTCTAAAATTATTCCGCATTTTGTGCCCAAATAAAAAGCTTCATACGAGTCGTGTGTTACAATTATTGTTGTTATTTTATGTTCAGTTAATATTTGTTTTAATTTAACTTGAATTTCTTCCTTAAAACTTTGATCAACGTTTGAAAGTGGTTCGTCTAATAATAGTAAATCTGGTTTTGTAACTAAAGATCTTGCTAAAGCAGCTCTTTGAGCTTCACCTGCACTAATTTGATGTGGAAATTTATCTTTAATTTTTTCAAGGTTTAAAAACTTAATTATTTCTTCAGTAGATATAGTTTTTTTCTTTTTTTTGTTTCTCTCAGCACCAAATTGGATATTTTTTAAAATATTATAATGTGGAAATAAACAATTATCTTGGAATGATAACGATATATTTCTATTTTCGGGCTCTACATGTATCTTGTCTGAGGATATAACTTTATCTTTTAATATAATTTCACCTGCTCTAATATTTGTTAAGCCAGCAATAGATCTTAGTATTGTGGTTTTCCCAATTCCTGATGGTCCTAATAAACATACAATATCCCCTTCTTTTTCAATATTAAAAGATACATTGTGAACTTTATTAACTTTACTTGCCTCAAAAGTTACATCTTTAATTTCTAAAAAATTTTTACTCATAATTAGTCCCTCAAAGTATATCTAGAAGTAATTAAAATAAAAGAGCTTGTAATTAATATAAGAAATAAAGATGGAACTGCAGCAGCCTCTAATAGATCTTGAGAGGCATATATATAAGCCGTAGTAGCAAATGTTTCAAAATTAAATGGTCTCATGATAAGCGTAATTGGTAACTCCTTGATTATTTCAATTGCAATTATTAGCCCAATTAAAAGAATAGAATTTTTTAAATAGGGAAAGTGAATATCTTTAAATGTTTTAAATTTTGAATAGCCTAGCAAATAAGCACTTTCATCTATTGAATAATTAATTTTAAGGTAACCAGATTTTATGCCATTACAGGCTAAAGAGTAAAATCTTACGAAATAAACGCTTATAAGTCCTAAAATTGAGCCAATAAATATAGTTTTGATTGTTTTAAAACCAAAATATTTAACAAATGTATTATCAAACCAGGCCACAAAACTTATGAAAGCAACAGCGAGAATTACACCGGGTATTGCATATCCAGAAATTGAGAATGTTGTTAGTGCTTCTAATAATTTACTTTTTGTAACTCTATTTCCATAATTTGAAATGAAAGCAAATGTTATCAATACAGAGCTTGCTAATAAAACTAATATTCCAGTATTAATAAACAAACCAATTATATTTAAATCATTAAAATGTTTTGGAAAAATTACTGTCCAATAAAGCATTTGTAATACCGGAAACATGAAGCTAGCGAAAAAAATAAAGCTACAAAAAATAACAGCTAAAGTTGATTTTGATCCATCTAAATTAATTAAGGTTTTAGATTTAAAGCCGCTTTTTGTTGGAGAGTGATATTGGGCTTTTTTCCTAGAAAAATTTTCAAGAACAAATAATCCTAAAATAAAAATTAAGAGAAAAAAAGATAGCCTATTAGCTAATGATAAATCATCAAAAGAAATCCATGCATTATAAATTCCTGTAGTTAGTGTTGATATATTAAAAAAATCTACTGTTCCAAAATCTGACAGTGTCTCCATTGCAACTAAAGAAAGTCCAGCAACTATTGCTGGCCTTGCAGAGGGTAAAATAATTTTAAAAAATGATTTATTTTTTGAAAATCCTAAATTTTTACCTAAATCAATTAAGTTTTGAGATTGGTAATGGAATGATGCTCTTGTTAAAATATAAACATATCCAAATAATGAAAATGATAAAGAAATGATTGCACCAAACATACCATCCATTTTAGGTATGTGTTTATTGTACTCACTTTCTCCAAATAAATTTGTTAATATTGAAAAAGCTGTGCCATAATTTTCAAAGAAAGCTGTTAATGAATATGCATATATATAAGGCGGTACCGCAAATGATAATATCAATGCCCATTTAAAAAAATTTGAACCTGGAAAATTATAGAAAGATACAAGATAGGCAGTACCCACACCAATAATAAAAGTTAAAAATAGTACACCCATTAATAAAATTAGTGAGTGATTAATGTAGTCAAATAAAAAAGTATCTTTTAATATCGAATAATAATTACTAGTGTTTTCAAAAAAACCTGCACAGATAGTAAGTATTGGGATGGCTACAGCTACTGATATTAAAAAACTACTTATGTACCAAATGTTAAAATTTTTAATTCCCATAGTTTATAATACTCCAATAACTATATTTAAGAAACCTCCCCTGTTGCCAGGAGAGATTAATACTAACCCCAAAACCAATTTGAGAGAGAGATTATGAGTGTTAATTCTTAAATTTTTTTATAAATTATTTATTTTTCTAAATTACTTACTTGATAGATATTCAATGCAGTTTTCGGGGGTTGTTTGTTCGTATGGATCAGGATCACTTCCATCGTTATTCATGCCGTCCTCTTGCCACCATTTTTCAACAATACCATCATTAATTATTGCACAATATCTCCAGCTTCTTAGACCAAAGCCTAAATGCTTTTTATCAATTAACATCCCCATTGAACGTGTAAAGTCTGCATTTCCATCGGGTAATACCTTAACTTTTGTTAATTTTTGTTGATCTGCCCAAGCATTCATCACAAAGCCATCATTAACACTAATGCAATAAACCTCGTTAATACCTAGACCTAACAATTTATCATAATTTTTTTCAA
>Ga0209383_1001165_pt1 | contig 16777 bp, 6 predicted proteins | sample CoawatmetaG02DNA_FD_187510 | JGI IMG/M metagenome (GOLD analysis project Ga0209383, IMG submission 187510) | Marine microbial communities from the West Antarctic Peninsula - Coastal water metaG029-DNA (SPAdes) (version 2) | ecosystem: Environmental > Aquatic > Marine > Coastal ... | reverse complement strand
TAGGTACTGCTGTTATAAAAAAGAAATATGGAAACTTGTTTCAGATGTATGAAAAAATAGTTGATCAAAATCCTTACAAAACTCCAATGATGATATACCCTGCTGTGCATTATACAATGGGTGGAATATGGGTCGATTATAATTTAATGACAACAATTCCTGGTTTATATGCAATCGGTGAAGCTAATTTCTCTGACCATGGTGCTAATAGATTAGGTGCTTCTGCATTAATGCAAGGATTAGCAGATGGATACTTTGTATTACCGTATACAATAGGAGACTACTTGTCTGATGATATTTCAACAGGTCCAATTCCTACCGATACAGCTGAATTTGAAAATGCTGAACAAGAAGCAACAAAGAAACTAAACTTTTTTATTAATAATAAAGGAAAACACTCCGTAGATTATTTCCATAAAAAATTAGGTAAAATAATGTGGAATAAGTGCGGTATGGCAAGAAATTCTAAAGACTTAAATGAAGCTATTAAAGAAATATCTGATCTAAGAAATCTTTTTTGGAATGAAGTTAAAGTACCTGGTTCAGCTGACGAATTCAACGAAGAGTTAGCTAAAGCTGGAAGAGTTGCTGATTTTCTAGAACTAGGAGAGTTATTTGCTAAAGATGCTTTATCCAGAGAAGAATCCTGCGGTGGACATTTTAGAGATGAGCATCAAACCCCAGAAGGTGAGGCCGTAAGAAATAAAGATTATCAGTTTGTTTCTGCTTGGGAGTATAAAGGGGATCCAAAAGATGCGATATTACATAAAGAGGAATTAAATTATAATGATATTGAAGTTAAAGAAAGAAGTTATAAATAAATATTTATGAAATTAAAATTAAAAATCTGGCGTCAAAAAAATTCAACTTCTAAGGGAAGTATTGTGAATTATGACGTAGATAATATATCTCCTAATATGTCATTTTTAGAGATGTTGGATCAATTAAATTCTACATTAATTAAAAATGATGAATCACCTGTCGCTTTTGATCATGATTGCAGAGAAGGAATATGCGGATCTTGTTCTTTATATATTAACGGTCAAGCACATGGACCAGATAGAGCCATTACAACCTGCCAACTTCATATGAGAAAGTTTAAGGATGGAGATACAATTTTTATTGAACCTTTTAGAGCTACATCTTTTCCAGTTATTAAAGATCTTATAGTAGATCGAAGTGCCTTTGATCGTATTCAACATGCAGGAGGTTATATTTCTGTAAATACATCTGGAAATACTCAGGATGCAAATTCAATTCCAATAAATAAAACAGATGCAGATAATGCATTTGATGCAGCTACATGTATTGGTTGCGGGGCATGTGTAGCTACTTGTAAAAACTCTTCAGCTATGTTGTTTGTTGGTGCGAAAATATCTCAATATGCTCTTTTACCTCAAGGTAAAGTAGAGGCTAGTGACAGGGTCACTAAGATGATAGATCAAATGGATCTTGAAGGTTTTGGAAATTGTTCCAATACAGGCGCTTGTGAAGTGGAGTGTCCTAAAGGAATTTCTCTTGATAATATTGCAAGAATGAATAGAGAACTGATGAAATCTAAAGTATTATAGATTTTCTATTTTAAAATAAATTCCTGAACGATGTCCCAACCCGCTCTAATATCAAGCTCTTCATCTAGATGGCTTACTCTTTCTGGAAAAGACTTAAGTAAGTAGTTTCCAGAATCGAATTTTTTATTTTTATTACGATCTAATATTACTCTAACATAATATTTACTAGGTACAATATGTTTAAAGTCAATATTGCCAGTTGAAGTTATTATTTTTTCATACTTAACTTCTCCTAATCTAGTAGTCAGTTGCACAATTGCAGGATACTCAACATTTCTTAGAATAAGCCTTAGGTTTCCATAGTCATCATAAGTTTTTGTTTTGTATGAATAACTTAAGGTGTCATTTGAGAAGTTATAAAAGTCTGTAAAAGTTCCAGGTAGAAATTTTACATTATAACTTTCCTCTTCTTGTTTGTTAAACTGAAAAACATATGTGTTTTTAAAAGTGTCTAGTGAGACTTTAAATTCGACTTCTAAAGAGTCATTATTAGTAATGCTAATTTTTGTTTCATCAATTTTGTTAAAAGGAGTGTTTGCTTGGAAAAGTATATTATCAAGAAACGAAATATAGTTGTTTTGTAATGCTTTAATTTTTAAAGAATCAATCTCTTGATTTCTCAATTTTACAGATAATGTATCAATAAAACTATTGTTTGTTACTTCAAAAAGTAGTGAATCTAATTTCTTATTACTGCTATGCCAGTAATATAAAGTGTCCTTAGCTTCATTCATAACAACCTTACTTGAAAAAGATTCTTCAACAGTTGAAATTAAATTAATTTTATAATCTTCTAGTTCACCATCAAATCCAAAAGAAATTGAGTTTTTAGAAGATTGTTTTGGTCTACTAAATTTAAAATCTAAATTTTCTTTAAATAATTTTAAATTATAACTACCAGTATCTTTAGGTAAGCTAATAATTTCACTATAAAATGCTATTTTATCACTTGCATTTTGATAAACATAGTCTGTGTTTTCTTCTTTTAAAGCAATTAATAGATACTTTCCTTTTTTTAAGTTTTCTAAACTAAATAGGCCGGTACTATCTACAAGTTTTGTTATATACTTTGGCTTTGATTTGTAAATAATAGAATCAGAAGTAGTACTGTCGACTTCATAAAGCATAACATTAATTTCTTCAGAGGTTATTCTCTCTAAAGCATCCTTAAGTGAGCCATTTATTTTTAGTGAATCAATATACTTCCCTGTTGACAAAACATATTTATAATTTGAAAAAACATTATCTGCATTATTATCAACAATACTTTCCCCAAAATTAAATACATAGGTAGAGTTTACTTGCAACGAATCTTGAAATTTAATTTCTAAATATTTACTTGCTGTTCCAAGTGGAGTTATTTCTGGTGCAGGATCTATAGGCGGAGATATAATTAAATATTTTTGTAAGTTTTTAAATTTTATGTATTCATCAAAATAAACCCTTATTTCCTTTGAATTAAAATTTAGTGTGTAATTCTCTGGAGTTGATTTAATAATGGAAGGCGCAATTTCATCTATTTCACCCCCAGTTGGAGTGCCTCTATTTGCACAGCATAGGATTGTTAGTGCAATAATAGTTTTCAAGACAAAATTTGTTAATTCCCTCACTCGTAATGTTAGATTAAATACAAATTAACGTATAATTTTCAAAAAACCATTCCTTTAGTTCAAAAGGGTTTCATATTTTTACATTATGGGTACAAATGAAGACAAGTTTAAAAGAGTTATTTCTCACGCTAAAGAATACGGATTTATTTTTCAGAGTAGTGAGATTTATGATGGTTTAAGTGCTGTATATGATTACGCTCAAAATGGAGTAGAGTTAAAAAATAATATAAGAGAATATTGGTGGAAATCAATGGTGCAAATGCATGACAATATAGTTGGTATAGATTCTGCTATTTTAATGCATCCCAAAACTTGGAAAGCATCTGGTCATGTAGACGCTTTTAATGACCCTTTAATTGATAATAAAGATTCTAAAAAAAGATACCGTGCAGATGTACTTGTTGAAGATTACTGTTTAAAGATTGAAAACAAGATTGACAAAGAGATTTTAAAAGCGGCGAAGAGATTTGGCGAAAAGTTTGATAAAGAACAATTTATAATTACTAATCCTCGTGTTGTAGGGTATAAAGAAAAAATTACCATCATTTTATCTAGACTTGGTAAGTCTTTAGAAAAAGAAGATTTAGAAGATGTTAAAAATTTAATATTAGAGTTAAATATCGTTTGCCCAATTTCAGGCAGTAAAAATTGGACAGATGTTAAGCAATTCAATTTGATGTTTGGAACTAAACTTGGTGCTTCTTCAGAAACTGCTACGGACCTATACTTAAGACCGGAAACTGCACAAGGTATATTTGTTAATTTTTTGAATGTTCAAAAAACAGGAAGAATGAAAATTCCATTTGGAATTGCACAGACTGGTAAAGCATTTAGAAATGAAATTGTTGCAAGACAATTTATATTTAGAATGAGAGAGTTTGAACAGATGGAAATGCAATATTTCATTAAGCCTGGTACTCAAAGTGAGTGGTACAGTAAATGGAAAGAGATTAGAATGAAATGGCATTTATCTTTAGGGATGGGTAAAGAAAATTATCGTTTTCACGATCATGAAAAATTAGCTCACTATGCAGACGCTGCCAGTGATATTGAATTTAAATTCCCTTTTGGTTTTAAAGAACTAGAAGGTGTGCATTCAAGAACTGATTTTGACTTAAAGCAGCACCAAGAATTCTCAGGTAAAAAACTTCAGTATTTCGATCATGAATTAAACGAAAATTACACCCCTTATGTAGTTGAAACTTCTATCGGTCTAGATAGAATGTTCTTAGCTATTTTCTCTAACTCATTATGCGAAGAGACTCTAGAAAATAATACTACACGTACTGTTTTGAAAATACCAGCCTTTCTTTCTCCTTACAAAGTAGCAGTATTACCATTAGTTAAAAAAGATGGTTTATCAGAGCTTGCAAGAAATATATATAACGATTTAAAGTTAGAATTTAATGTTACATATGATGAAAAAGATGCAGTTGGTAGAAGGTACAGAAGACAAGATGCTATAGGAACTCCTTATTGCATTACAATTGACCATCAAACAAAAGAAGATAGCACCATAACTATTCGAGATAGAGATTCTATGTCTCAAGAAAGAATTCTCTCCAGTGAAATTGAAAGATATATAAAAGGCAAAGTTAGTTTTAATTCTGCCTTGTCTAAAATGCTCTAAATATGTCTTCTTTTTAATTTTTTTATTGTAAATTTTAGTATTTGATAGAAAAGATATAATTTAGGGTTTCATTTAAATTAATTTAACCCCTAAATTAAAAATGTCTAAAATCATAAAAACTCTAGTTTGTTTATTGTCACTTCTTGTGTTTAACAATTTATACTCACAACTTGGTGAATCACAAAAAGCCTCTTGGACTCAAACTCTTGACTATAAATTTGTCCCCAGTATAACTGACCAAATAAAAGATGGAACTTTCATACCAGCGGATGTAAATGCCTATAAAAATTTAGGTAGAGAAAAAAGATGGCACGGAAATAAAGTTGTTCCTGGAAAAGGGTTACCAAACGGGGATGACCCATTACTTTATTTACAAGAAAATACCATTACTAAAAGTAGTAGAGACCCTATATTAACTTTTGAAACCACTGCCAATACAGCTACTCCTTCTGATCCAACTGGTGAAATTGGTAGAGATTATTATTTTGCATCTTGGAATTCATCATTTAGATTTTTTAATTTAGATGGAACACCAGCTACGGCAGCAGCAAGTTTAAATACCATATTTGGTAATGATCAATCTGGAGATCCTATAGCATTATATGATAGTCAAGTAGATCGATATATTATTACATCTATGGGCGCTTCTGGATTAAACTTTGCTATTTCACAGGGGAATAACCCAGTTTTAGATGGCTGGCATGTTTATTCAGCTAGTTCTTTTGGTACTGATGGACAATTTCCAGATTATCCTAAATATTCAATTTGGTCTGACGGTTACTATTGTACAACCAATACCTCAGCAAATAATTTATATGTTTTAGAAAGAGATAAAATTATTGATGGGGATCCAACGGCATCAATACAAGGATTTGATTCACCTCAAATGATTACTAGTGGATTTGCTTCTGCTCAAGTTTTAGATATCACTAATGATGATCATCCATCTGTTGGAAATGCTACAATGGTTTATTTTCAGGATGATGCCTGGAACCAAGTTCCAACCGACCATTTAAAAATATGGACTATCAATATTGATTGGGATAATGCAAACAATTCATCGATATCAAGCCCTTACTCATTAGAAACATCTTCTTTTACAAGTGTATTTGATGGAGGTAGTTTTGCCAATCTAACGCAATCTAGTGGGCCTGATATTGATGCTATGCAGGCAATGATTATGAACCAAGCTCAGTTTAGAAAATTTCCAACGTACAATTCTGCAGTATTTAACTTTGTTGTCGATGCCTTAGCGGGATCAGATGAACTTGCCGCTGTCAGATGGTATGAGCTTAGACAATCAGCTGATGGAGAACCATGGGTTATTTTCCAAGAAGGCACTTACACAGCCCCTGATGGAAGACATGCTTTTGGAGCTAGTATGGCTATGGATGTTCAAGGTAATATTGGAATGGGATATTCTTCAATGAGTTCATCTGAAAACATTTCACTTAGATATACTGGTAGATATGCTAATGATCCTGTAGGAGAAATGACTGTTGAAGAAAATTTAATTGGACAAAGTAATGCTACTAATCCTAACACGAGATATGCTGATTATGCGCATTTGAGTGTTGACCCCTCAAACGACAAAACATTTTGGTTCGTTTCTGAATATTTTAAACCTGGAAGAAGAGATTTAGTTGGAACTTTTCAAATTGCAGCAAATTACGCAAATGACATCGGAGTAGTTAGTGTTGACTCTCCATTATCTGGACTTTTATCAGATTCAGAGCCAGTAACAGTCTCTATATTTAATTATGGAGAAGAATCCGTTTCTGATTTTGAGGTATCTTATCAGTTAGATTCAGGAGCAGTTATTTCCGAAACATACACTGGAACAGTAGCGTCAATTGAAACTGTACAACATACTTTTTCTACATCGGTAGATTTATCTACTGTAGGGACTACTTATGAGATTTGTGCATACACAACTTTTGAAGGAGATGAGGATTCTTCAAACAATAACTTTTGTACTGAGATTCAACATTTAAACCCTAATGATTTAGGTGTTACGGGAGTTTTAGCACCACTTTCTGGAACAAATCTATCGGCAACGGAGCTAGTTACGATTGAAATAACAAATTTTGGAGGAGCTGAACAATCAAATTTCGAAGTTTCTTATGAAGTAAATGGAGTCACAATTACAGAAACTGTTCCAGGTCCTTTAACTGGAAATTCTTCTTTAGACTATATTTTTTCTCAATCATTAGATTTATCTGCATTTGGAACTTATGAAATAACTGTATCTGTTTATTTAGAAAATGATTCAGATTCTTCAAATGATATTTACATTCTTAATATTAATAACTCTAATTGTACACCTCTTGGAGATTTATCTTATGGTGATGGCCTCCAGCTATTTCAAATAGGTGATATTAATAGTAATTCTGGAGCGGGTGGTACTGGTTATGAAGATTTTACTAATTTATCAACTGACTTAGAGCAAGGTTCAACTAATGATTTAACGGTTACAACTGGTTATGGAAATCAGAACGTCAGAGTATGGATTGATTTTAATGATGATTTTGTATTTAGTTTAGATGAATTAGTAGTTGATAACTATGTCATTCAACTAGGGGGGGCAGCTGGTACATGGACAGAGACTATGCAACTAATTGTAGCTGATGATGCCAATTTAGGGGAGCATATAATGAGAGCTAAAACTAATTGGAATGCGCCAGTTCCAGACGATGCTTGTGAAGAGACTCAATATGGTGAAACAGAAGATTATAGAGTAAATATTGTTGAATCATTAGGCGTAGACGATAGTGTTTTATCAAGTTCTGAATTTAGGATTATATCCCTAGACAATAACCAATTTAATGTCAGTCTAACTACAATTTATAATGAAGATATATCATTTAGTGTTTATAATGTTTCAGGGCAAGTAATTGTCTATAACAATATATCTAAAAATTCTCAAAAGTATATTTATGACTTAGACATGTCATATGCTGCAGCTGGGATTTATTTAGTCAAAATGGGAAATTCTGTCATAGGTTATAGACTTGGAAAAATTATTGTAAAGTAAACTTTTATTATCAATTAACAGAAACTCTAAAAACAGATTGCCCTTTTTTTATAAAAACCAAATAATCATTAAACATCTATCTTAATTTAATATAAATATGTTATATATTTGAGGCAAACCTGTCTATGTATTTAGTCAAATTTAAAAAATCCAAAAGCAAAAGAATGAATAATTTTATTTTATACTTATCATCATTACTATTTATAATTAATTCTTACTCTCAACAAAAAAATCCAGATCCTAAAAATTGGAGCTCTCAATTAGAATACAAATCTGTTCCTAGTATAGCAGACCAAATCAAGGATGGTACTATTATTTTAACGGAAAAAATCAAAAAGAAAAAAAAGGAGAGAAATGACATGAAAGAATCCAATGTAAATATTGTAATCGGTAAGTCTCAAGAATCAATATTATCCAAAAATTTAGTTAAAAAACAACAGAATTCTATACCCAAATCTACCCTCGAACCAATTCTTGTTTTTGAACCTTTTGTTTCTACTAATTACCTACCTACAGATCCTACAGGGGCTGTAGGTCCTAACCATTACGTTGCTGCTTGGAATTCTTCTTTTAGAATTTTTAATAAAGAAGGAGATCCGGTAACTAGTTCAATTAGCTTGCAGTCTTTATTTGGAGCTGAGGAGCTTGGAGATCCAATAGTTTTATACGATGCTCAAGTAGATAGATTTATTGTTACTAGTATGGCAAATACAGCTGTTAATTTTGCTATTTCTCAAGGCCCTGACCCATTTTTAAATGGATGGCATGTATACACCGCAGCATCAAATATTTTTTCAACTGGAGATACTGAAAATGATTTCCCTGACTATCCTAAATATTCCATATGGTCTGATGCTTATTATTTCACAGCTAATTATTCTGATGTTCCATTGTTTGCATTAGAAAGAGATAAAATTATTAATGGAGATCAATCTGCAACTATTCAAGGGATAAATGTACCTAATATTTTTTATTCAAGTTTTAGAGGTACTCAAATGCTAAATATTACTGGTGATAACCATCCAACATCGGGAAATGCGACTTTAGTTTATCATCAAGATGGTGCTCTTAGTGGAGTTAATGCGGATCAAATTAAATTATGGACAATTAATGTAGACTGGGAAAACCCGGCAAATACAACTATTTCAGATCCTTTAGTTTTATATACAACCCCTTTTAATGCTTATTTTGATGGAGGTGTGTTGGAAGAAAATTTAACTCAAATTAATGGAGTTGAAATGTCAGCAGGAACAATGATAATTTCAAATCAAGCACAATTCAGAAAGTTTGAAACTCATAATTCAGCTATTTTTAATTTCTCTGTTAATGCCTTGAGTCAAAACCCTAGCTCAGATGAAGAACAGGCTGCTGTTAGATGGTATGAACTAAGACAGGACTCAGATGGAGAACCATGGTCAATATATCAAGAAGGAACTTATACAGCACCTGATGGTAAACATGCAATAATGGGTAGTATGGCAATGGATTTCCAAGGAAATATTGGCATGGGTTATACTAGTTTTAGTGAAAATCATTTCATAGAATCCAATTATACAGGAAGATATGCTTCAGACGAATTAGGAGTAATGTCTTTAGAAGAAGGTGTAATACTTACAAGTAATACACAAAATAACTATTCAAGATACGCAGATTATGTTCATCTAACTGTAGATCCATCTGATGATAAAACTTTTTGGTTTAATACTGAAATTTTTCGCAACGGTAATCGAAGAGATGTAGTAGGTGTTTTTAAAGTTGCATCTGATTTTAATAATGATATTGGAATTACTAGTGTTGATAGTCCAGAAGATGGATCTCTTACTAATTCAGAATCTATAACTGTTTCAATATTTAATTACGGGATGCAAGATGTTTCAGGCTTTGATTTGTCATATCAAATTGATTCAGGAGAAATTATTACTGAAAATTTTTCAGGTACATTGGAAAGCTCTTCAACAGAACAATTCACCTTTACTCAAACCTCAGATTTGTCAATTGTAGGTAATTCCTATGAAATTCTCGCATATACTTCACTTGAAGGAGATGAGTATGAAGAAAACAATAGTTCTGATAAAACAGTTATACATTTAAACCCAAATGATGTTGGTATTTCAGTTATAGTATCACCAAATTCTGGAACCAATCTAACTGCAAATGAAATAGTTACTGTTGAAGTTTCTAATTATGGTGGTGCTGATCAAGGTAATCTTGTAGTATCCTATGTTGTGGACGGGGTAATAGTAGATGAGACTATTTCTGATATTATTTCAGCAACTTCAACTATAGAATATAGTTTTACTTCGACATTAGATTTGTCTGAATTTGGGAGTTACGAAATCACAGCATATACATCCCTTGATTCAGATAGTGATGCATCAAACGACTCTACTACAAAAGAAATATCAAATATAAATTGTGCACCATCAGCAGATTGTAGCTATGGAGATGGATTCCAATTATTTGAATTAGCTGATATTAGTAATGAATCAGGCTGTGAAGGATATGGGGATTTCACTAATTTGTCTACAGACCTAGAGGCAGGAACATCTTATGATTTAACAGTTACAACTGGCTACAGTGATGAGTTTGTTAGCGTATGGATTGATTATAATAACGATTTTGCTTTTAGTTCAGATGAGCTGATAGTTGATAATTATGAAATTGCTGACGGAAACGCTGGAGCAGGTTCTTATACAGAGACAATATCCGTACAAATTCCTGAGGGGGTAACTCTTGGAGAACACATATTAAGAGCAAAATCTAATTGGAATTCTGTAGTCCCTGCCGATGCTTGTGAAGAAACTCAATATGGAGAGACTGAAGATTATATGGTCAATATTGTTTCAGGACTTGGTATAGATGATTTAATTTCTAGTTCTGATTTCAGTATAATAACTAGAAGTGAAGATCAATTTGAAATTAACTTGAGTATTGATTATTCTAGTAGTTTGAACTTTAGTGTATATAGCGTAACAGGACAATTATTAGTAACTAAAAAAGTATTTAAATCAAACGATAAATATAAATATGATCTGGATATGTCTTATGCCTCATCAGGTGTTTATCTAGTTAAATTAGGTAATAATTCAATTGGATATAAAATTGGAAAGATAATAGTCAAGTAAACTATTGTATATATATTTAATAAAAAAGTCTCTTGAATTATTTCATGAGACTTTTTTGTTAAATATTTGCTAAACTTTCAAATGGTTTAGATAGTTTATATATTTAATAAAACTTTTTTTAGCTGAATTTATTATCTTTAGTATCCCCAAACAACACGCTATGAATCGTTTGCAAAAATTATTGTCATTATTACTTCTTTTTAACTTGTTTAGTTTTTCGCAAGTAACAAACCAAGGATATCCAGCTAGCTGGTCTTACCAAGCTGATGATCTTAAGGTAGTCGAAACAAAAGTATTACCAAATTTTAACCTTGAATCAGTTCAAGAACAAGATAAAATCAATGATTTTGCTTTTGATAGACCTTGGAGGTTTGGATACATGCACAGTGTAGATTATGGTTTTGAAGATGGTAAGTGGGATGTTTTAGAAAATGGAGACAGAATATGGAGAATTTTAATCTCATCTCAAGATGCTTTATCATTAAATTTTATTTTTGACAATTTATTTATTCCCAAGGATGGTTCTTTATATCTCTATAGCGATGATAGATCAGATTTGTTGGGAGCTTATACTAATACACAAAATCAAGAAGGTGGTATTCTAGGAACTTGGATCGTTAAAGGAGATTCTGTGTGGATTGAATATTATGAGCCACAAAATGTCACTGGTCAAGGTAGTCTACATATTGCTAAAGCGACTCATGGATACAGAAATGCTAACGCATTTAAAGATGCAACAGCACTAAATGGTTCAGGAGATTGTAATTTGGATGTAGATTGTTCTATAGGGGACGACTGGGAAGAATTAAAAGAACATAATAAAAGATCTGCAGGAATTTTACTTTCTGGCGGCTCCGGATTTTGTTCAGGAGCTTTAATTAATAATACTCAAAACGATGGAACTCCATATTTTCTTACTGCCAATCATTGTTACAGCAACCCAGCTTCATGGGCCTTTAGATTTGGTTGGATCAGCCCAAATGCTGTTTGTGCAACAACAGAAAACAGTTCTAATGGACCCACAAACATGACTATTAGTGGTGCTACATTAAAAGCAAGAGATGCAGGGTCTGATTTTGCATTGGTTGAAATTAACAGCGAAATCCCTGAGGACTGGGATCGAGTTTTTGCTGGTTATGATAAGTCTGATAATTTTCCTGAATTCCAAGTTGGGATACACCACCCTTCAGGTGATGTCATGAAAGTTTGTAGAGATGATGACCCTGCTACTAAAGAGACTAATTCTGGAGCCCAAACCTGGGAAATAGTTGGTGGTTCTCAAGGAGGATGGGAGATTGGTGTTACAGAGCCTGGATCTTCGGGTTCTCCTTTATTTGATCAAGATGGAAGAATTATTGGACAGCTTTTTGGTGGTGGAGCTGCTTGTTCTGGAACAAATGATAATGGTGCTTTAGATTATTACGGAAGAGTAGGTGTTTCATGGGAAGGTGGAGGAACTTCTAGTACTAGATTAAGAGATTGGCTGGATCCACAAAACTCTGGAGAAGATACAATAGACTCTTATCCTACATTAACAAAATTTGATAATGACTCTGGAGTTACAAGTATAGATTCTCCAGTAAATGGCAGTTTAACTTCTAGCGAGATTATCAATGTAACAATAACAAATTATGGTGTAAACTCCATATCAAATTTTGATGTTTCTTATCAAGTAGACGGAGCGTCTGTTATAACAGAAAACTTTTCAGGTACAATATTAACAGCAGAGTCTGCACAATACTCATTTTCATCTACTGTTGACATGTCATCTGTTGGAACCACCTATCAAATTTACTCTTTCACTGAACTTTTAGCAGATGAAGATCCTGATAATGACGGAGTTTATTTAGATGTTACTCACCTTAATCCTAATGATTTAGGGGTATCTGAGATTACAAGTCCAACATCTGGAACAAACCTTTCTACAAATGAATTAGTTACCATAGTGATTACTAATTATGGTTCATCTTCTCAATCTAATTTTGAGGTTTCTTATGAGTTAAATGGAGAATCAGTAACTGAAACTTTTACAGCATCTTTAGCTGGAAACACATCAGTGAATTATACATTTTCACAGACTGTAGATTTATCTGCATTCGGAGTATATGAGATTATGGCATCGGTTTTTATTGAAAATGACTCAGATGATTCAAATAACTACTTATCTGTCAATGTAAATAATTCTAATTGCAGCCCAACTGCTGACACCTCATATGGAGATGGTTTTCAATTATTCCAATTAGGTGACATAAGTAATACATCTGCAGGAGAAGGATATGGAGATTTTACTGATTTATCTACTGAGTTGGAACAAGGAACAACACATGAATTAACAATTACTACTGGTTATGGAGATCAGTTCATAAGGGTTTGGATAGATTTTAATGATGATTATGTATTTTCATTAAATGAGCTTGTAGTTGATAACTTTGTAATAGCAGCAGGGTCTGCAGGCGGCTCTTTCACACAAACTATGGAATTAATTGTTTCTGAAAATGCTACTTTAGGACAACATATAATGAGAGCTAAATCAAATTGGCAAGCAGGTGTTCCTGATGATGCTTGCGAGGAAACTCAATACGGAGAAACAGAAGACTATTCGGTCAACATTATAGAAAGACTAGGGGCTAGCAATATTCAAATTGAAAACATCTCAGTTTATCCAAATCCAGTAAACAGCTTATTGAATGTTAATATTGGACTCAACAGAGATTTGAATTATTCAATATTTAATATTACAGGTCAAATTATTAGCAAAGGTAAGTTTGCAAATAATATTAACAGGATTGATTTTTCAGAGGTTTCAAAAGGTATTTATTTCCTTAAAGTTTTTGAATCCCATTCGAATAATCAAAATACGTATAAACTAGTTAAAAAATAAAATAAGCTTACAGGTAAAAAAAAGGAAGTTAATTGCCTTCTTTTTTTTTATCTAAAAATTAGCTTTTAATTGAATATTCCCATTATGGATAATAGAACTATTTTCTATTTTTCTAGCGAAATAATTAAGGTTTAAATCTACGTACTTTGTTATTTTCTTTTGTACGTTTAGTGACCAAGTTAAGTTATTTCCTGGTTGTAATCCTTCCATCATTATGTAACCAATTATTGAGTTAGCATTTCCTTGAAAATTATTTTTATAATAATTTAACTCTCCATTGACAGAAACTGCATTTTTATTAGAAAAGTTGGTAGAAATACCAAATTTATTTTGAGTTAGAGTTTCAAGACTACCAATTATATTTTTAGTATTTAAATATTGATAATAAAGATCTATTTTGTTAGAGTCTTTAATAAAATATGTGAATTTTGGACCATACTTTATTTCTTTAAAATTATAGTTTTTACTTTCAAAATTTTCACTTTTACTCTTTCTATTATCAAAAAAAGCAGAGGAAGAAAAAAGTATATTTTTTAGTTTATGATTAAAGCTAATTTGGTGACTTAATAATTCATTTTCTACATATCCAAAAGAGAGTGTATTTTTGGATCTATTATTTATAAAGTTATAGGTTGTAGAATAGAGTTGTTTTCCTCTATTGAAATATAAACTATTTCGTAAGTTCATTACTAAACCAAGTAAGTTACTTGATGATATTTTAAATGGATTTAATTCAAATTCATTATTATCCTGTGTACTTTGCTTTTGAATTAAGTATTGAGTTTGATTTTGAAAGTGTGCTAATATTTTTTTGAATTTAAGATTATCTTGCCCCCATTTCTTAAAATTAATATTTAAGGATTGGCTGAATTTATTTTGATAAGTTTTTATAAACTTCTGATTTGGCAACATAACCCTAATATAGATTCCTTCGTCTTCAAATTGTGCTATTTCAAATTCTTCTAATTCTTGTATACCATTTTCATTAATGTCAATCCATTTATAATTACCAATACCTGGCTCCACCTCGATAAATGTATATTCTTGTTGTGCTAAATTACCAGAATTTGACTCATATACGATATTAAGTTTTATTATTCCATTAGAGCTTTTAGTGAAATAATTAATTCTAGAATTTAAAAACTTCTCTTTATTTACTTCATTAACTCTATTTAAAACTCTGTAATTACCAAACAATGAAAGTTTTGTGTTTGAGCTATTTATTAATTGAGAGTTTATTGAGAAATTATTAGATGAATTTACCTTTTGTATTCTATTCTCAACAACACTATCATTTACCTTATGGGTTAATCCTATTTCTACAAATATCTTATCATAATCCCCTATTCCAGATTTTAACCCGTAAGATTTAAATTTATGACTATTAAAAATAAGGGAGTCTGTAAATTTATTTTTCTTACTATTATTTTCATAGTCTATATTTATGGATGTCCATTTATTTTCTTTTTTAAATTTTATATTGTTATAACTTCTGGAAAAGTCAGATTTAATTAATTTAGATTGTGATTCTAACAAACTATTTGTAGAGTTAATTTCTGTTTTAGTATTATCATATTTCACAACTGCACTATGTTTATTTCCCTTAAAATTATTTACAAATTCTAAGCTTTGATAAATGTAATTCACTATTCCTGCATTTTTTTTTGTAATTATTATTTCAGCTGTGGATTGATTCTGTGTTTTGTTAAACTGATTATTTACACCTAATAATGTAGAGTCCAAGTTCCAATCCCTTAAAAACTCTATATCGTAATTATTTTCTATAGATCTAAAATCTTTATTAATGTGTTTGAGTTCAACCTTGCTTATAATTTTTATATCATTACTACTTGATATAAAATTTTCTAGTCCTACTTTAGTAGCTAATCCATTATTGTCATCATCATCAGTTGAAGAAAATAAATTCTTATCATTATTGCTATTTGCTAATTCAAATTTTATTTTAGTATTATTAGATATTTGATAATCACCACTTATTATTGCAACTTGAATTTTTTCTGGAGCTACTAAATTTGTGGTAGGCTGATAATTTCCTTGTTTCACGGAAGCAACTGGTGGTTTATATTCGTAAATATTTGAAATAGCACTGGTACTTAAAAGCGAATAGTCTCCCATTTTCTCACCTACGTAACTAAATGTTATAGAGTACAATTCATCACTTGAGTTATTAGAAAATTCGTAAAACTCAATATTGTTATCTGTTACTTTTTTGTATAAAACCCTATTTTCATTATACTCTGTAGGTATTATAGATGAGGACTGCATTAAATTAGAACTATCTCCAGCTAATACCAATGCTTCTATATTTTCTGTGGTTAAACTTTGCTGCAGTGGCTGTCCTTTTAAATCATTTTCGTTGTATACCATCACATTAAAATTTAATTTTTTCGATTTGATCTCACTTCCTGCATATGCCATAAATCTTGAGTAGTTTCTGTCACTAATTTGGTAATCTACTTTTATCCTCATGTCTGCACTAATAGGATATGTTGTATTAAATATAATTTCTCCGGCGTTATAATTAATTACATAATCTTTGTTTTCACCTCTTTGCAGTAGCATACCGTTGACATAAATTCTTTCGCTATCAGAAACTACTAAAATATATAGTTCTCCTGCAGCTCCTTGTATCTTGTAAGGCCCCTGGTTACCATCTTGAGCAGTAATACTACTACTTTTAAATTGTCCTTTAACGATTGCGCCAGACAAGTAGGCGTTATCATTGTCATTAATTTTTGCAGAGATTAATAATCCTTGAATTCTTTTACTAAATTTTCCGAAATATGTATTTGTATTACTTAAATCAATATCGCCAGCTCTAATTTTCCAATTATTACTTTTTAGTTCTATAAAAATTTGATCAAACTCATCTAATTTTTGCGAATATCCATCATCTTGAAGAGGA
>Ga0209383_1001159_pt1 | contig 16832 bp, 15 predicted proteins | sample CoawatmetaG02DNA_FD_187510 | JGI IMG/M metagenome (GOLD analysis project Ga0209383, IMG submission 187510) | Marine microbial communities from the West Antarctic Peninsula - Coastal water metaG029-DNA (SPAdes) (version 2) | ecosystem: Environmental > Aquatic > Marine > Coastal ... | reverse complement strand
AGTTGACTTTCAAGCTATAAATGACGCCAATCATTTTTTTACTAAAACAGAAGATGTATTAGTGAAAAGCCTAGATAAGTATATCAAAAAAGAATCTGCTTTATTTTAATCTTAATAGTTTTTAACCAAAACTCCACCCGTGCAAGGTTTTTGTACATGAGTAGTGTTGGGATATGAAATTTCTTTTTTGAGTGCAGATCTAATAGCAAGGTAGGCAAAAGCCTGGGACTCAATAAAATCTCCATCAATTTTATAATCATCAATTATTTTTAAAGAGATATTTTTTGGTAATCTTTTTCTTATACTCTCCATTAAAGATAGATTTTTTCTTCCTCCGCCACAAACTATTATTAATAACTTTTCATTTTCTCTAATTTTGATTGATTTTAAAATTGATTGATAAATTATTACTGCAGTAAAATCTACTAATGTTGATAAGCCATTCTCATATGAAAGACCTTTCACAAAACTTAAATCAAAATCCTTTATATCAAATGAAAGCTTTTTTTGATTACTTATATTATCAAAATTATCAATCGCTTGATTTAGAATAACTTCACTTGTTTTTCCAATGTTTGAAGCTTTTCCGTTTTTATCATATTTCATTTGTGTGTGTCTTCTAACCCATTCGTCTAAGAGACAATTACCTGGACCTACATCAAAACTTTTTAAGTCTTCATTACTTTTTGAGACAACAAGAGTGATATTTGCAATACCTCCTACATTTAAAACACAAGCAGGTATCTCAATTTGATTCTGATTTATTAGTAAGTTGTGAAAGATTGGGGCTAATGGAGCTCCTTGTCCGCCGTTAAAAATATCATTTTCTCTAAAGTTATAAACCACATCTTTTTCTAAAAGACTTGATAGTAAATTACCGTCTCCAATTTGTTTTGATATTTTTTCCTGAGCATTGTGAAAAATTGTTTGACCATGGAAACCAACAAGATCTACATCTATTCCAGCGCTCTTTATAGTTTCTTTGCTAATTTTGGCGTGAAATAATGTAATTTTTCTCTCAAGATCTTTAATTTGATAAGAATTAGTGGTCAGATCTTTTATTGAATTTATTTTATCCCTTAGATTTAGTAAGTCTGAATAAATTACCTCATCATATTCAAAATATTTGCTAAATATAGGTTCATAGTTATTTTCACCGTCAGACTTAATAACTGATGCATCAACACCGTCCATGGATGTACCACTCATTAAACCTAAAGAAGTATAAAATTTTTCCATTCTTATTTTTTAAGTAAATATTGTATATTTAAATAGCATATTTATGAATAAATTTTTAAAAGAATTTAAAGATCGAGGTTTCTTTTACCAATGTACTGGCGAAGAAAACTTGTCTCAATTATTAGATAAAGAAAAAATCAGAGCTTATATAGGTTTTGATTGTACGGCAGAAAGTCTTCATGTTGGCAGTTTGCTTCAAATTATGTGTCTTAGATTGTTACAAAAATATGGTCATCAACCAATAGTTTTATTGGGTGGTGGTACCACTAGAATAGGTGACCCATCTGGTAAAGATAAAACTAGGATAATTTTATCTGAAGAAGAAATTGAAAAGAATATAAACAACATTGAAAAAATTCTAAAAAATTTTTTAGATGATAAAGACCCAAAAACAAAACCTATATTTGTTAATAATCATACTTGGCTTAAAGATTTAAATTATATTTCTTTTCTAAGAGAGGTAGGAAAACATTTTACAATCAATAAAATGTTGAGTTTTGATAGTGTTAAAATTAGATTAGAAAGAGAACAGTCCTTAAGCTATATGGAATTTAACTATATGATTTTGCAAGCTTATGATTTTTTAGAATTAAATAAAAAAGAAAACTGTATGCTTCAAATTGGTGGCTCTGATCAATGGGGTAATATTGTTAATGGAGTTGATCTTATAAAAAGATATTCGAATAATCATGTTTATGGTTTAACAACACCTCTTATTACATTGGCATCAGGTGCAAAAATGGGCAAAACTGTATCTGGAGCTGTTTGGCTAGATAAAAAATTTCTTTCAACATATGACTACTGGCAATTTTGGAGAAATATTGATGATCGAGATGTATTGAAGTTTTTAAAAATTTTTACAGATATTAATGTTGATGAAATTGAAAATATTAAAAATGATAATATTAATGAACTAAAAATTTTACTTGCAAATAAAGCTACATCTATGCTGCATGGTGAAGATGAAGCAAGTAAATGTCAAGAGACTGCAAAACAAACATTTTCTGAAAATTCATTGGGTGATAACCTACCAACTATTCAAATTAACAAACAAATGTTAGATGATAAAATGAGTGTACTAGATTTAGTAATTTTATCTAAATTAGAAAGCTCAAAAAGTGAAATTCGTAGATTAATTAAAGGAAATGGAATTAAAATAAATAATCAGGCCATTTCTGATGAAAAGTTTTTAATTACTGAAGATTTATTTAAAAAAAGTTTAATTAAACTTTCTCTTGGTAAAAAAAAACATATTAAAGTTGAATTAATTTAATTCTTTTTAATTTTTTCTAGTGTTCTTGTTATAAATCTAGGTGTTAAAGTTTTAATTGGATTAACCGTTGTAGATAAGTTTCTTGGAGGTCCTTTTATTTTAAAACTTACCCCAAAAACACCTTCACCCGTTTTATCTCCTATCAATATTTTTCCAAGTAGAGGAATTGAAGCTATAGATCTATTTATAGTTGTTGCGGGAACTAACGTTCCTCTCAAGCTTACCATTTTCTTTGATTCAATATAACCATCCATTAATATAGAGATAGCAGGACCAATTGCATACATTTCTTCAATCTTAGTAAAGCTTTTTTTACTTGAATATCGCATTTCAAAGTCAGTAAATCTTATTCCCTCTCCAGTTAGAAGGTCTGCAATTCCCTGAAGAGATGCTAGACTTAAAATCTTAGCAAAAACTGGTACTTCTTTAACTTTAAAATTATCAATAATTAATACAGAATTAGAAACACCATCTTTTTTTACAGAATTAAAATCTAGATAACCTTCTTCGAAACCCTTTATAAATTTATATCTTTTAATTAATGGCTTTGGATATCCAGTAAACAGCTTAGTTATTTTTTCATTTACTTTATTGGTTACAATAGAAAGTCTTATATTTTTTTTATTTGGAAAAATAGATTCTAATTCTAGGCTATCTATTTTACTATTTTTATAATTAATGCTTCCAGAAAGCTTATTAATAAAGTTTAAATTATCAATGTAAGTTTTTTTAATATCAAGAGAAATTTTCGTATTTAAATTGCTGAATATTGATTTTTTATTATCATCACTATCGAGTACATCGTTAATTATATGTGAAGCATCAAAACTTTTTCCTTCTAGGATGTAATTTCTTTTATTTTTCTTTAAATAAATATGATTATGAATTTTATTATTATTTTTATAATTAAGCTTAAACGAACCAATATCAGAAACTTTTAATTTATTATCTAAATTTAGATTCATTAATAAAATACTATTATTATTTTCTATTAAAGATATCTCATTAAAGAAAAGATTATTATTTTTACTTAAAAGGCCCTCTATTTTGATCAATGCTTTTTTATTTTTTTCTTTTTTATATTGTAATTCATTAATCAAAATTTCCTGTTTAAGTTCAAAAAATTTTTTAAAATAATATCGATTATCTTTTTTACTAATTTCATAACTTATTATATCTTCATTATCTTCAATTAAAATTTGACCTACTCCTATAATATCAATTTTATTTTTATTATAATTCAATTTTATCTTATGGTTTTTTAAATTAATAAACTCTTTAATTTCTGGAAAATATTTCTGGATAAATTTAAAATTATTTTTATAAGTTAATTTGCTTAAATTAATTTCAGAATTAATATTGAGATTGGATAATTTAAATTCTTTACTAACTTCTAAAGAAAAATTATTATCTGATGTAAAATAAAAATTTTTTAAATTTAAATTATTATAATGACTATTTAATAAATCTTTAATTTCATCAAAAGAAGTATTTTTTTCATTGTTTAAGATTCTACCATTGATTAAAAATGAGCTATTCTTTTTATTTATTACAATAGAGGGAGAATTAAATTTAATTTTATTAATTACTGCATCTATTTCTAAAAATTTATATTTTTTATTCTTGATATCAAAAATGAAGTTTAAGTTATCTAAATTACTATTTTTTTGTGTTTTAATTTTTAAACTTTTTACAATGCCCTTAATCTTAAAATCATTTTTTACTTTGCCTTCTTTATCAAAGTTTAAATTAACACTACCTTCTAGGTAACCATCCTCAATCATCATTTCTAAAAAGAATAGTTTTGAGTCATTTTTTAGATATCTTAAGAATGACACAAATTTTTTTGCTTCTATAGATTTTGATGTTATTTGTAAATTATTTACCGAAAGTTTATTTTTAAATAATTCTAATAAAGATATTTTAGTTTTTAAACTTTCTAACTCTATTTTTTTATTATTAAATAATATTCCAGTATCTAAAGTTGAAATATTAGCCTTTAAATCTAATGGACTTAAGCTTATCTTAACTGCTTTTAAATCTAAATTAACACCACTTTTATTTTCTGATATTTTATTTTTTATCTGATTATTGAATTTTGTAGTTTCTACTCCAAAAATACTAAGGTAAGAAATAAACAATATTAGAATTAAGGTTATAATTGATAAAATTTTAATTATTTTCTTAATCATTTTAGTTTATATAATGAGCTTTCTAAAAAATCATCAATCTCACCATCTAAGATTTTATCAGGATTTGAGCTTTCAAAGTTAGTTCTGTTATCTTTTACCATTCTGTATGGGTGAAGTACATATGATCTAATTTGATGACCCCAACCAATTTCTGACTTGGAAGACTCTACTGTTTGACTTTCTTTTTCTTTTTTCTTTAATTCAAAATCATACAACCTTGCTTTAAGCATATTCATACAGGTATCTTTATTTTTATGTTGTGATCTTTCATTTTGACATTGCACAACTATTTTTGATGGTAAATGAGTAATTCTTACTGCACTGTCTGTAGTATTTACATGCTGTCCTCCAGCTCCGCTTGATCTATAAGTATCAATACGTAAATCTTTTTCATTTATCTCTATTTCAATATTTTCATCAACAACAGGATAAATCCAAATACTGGCAAAACTGGTATGCCGTCTAGCTCCAGAGTCAAAAGGAGATATTCTAACCAATCTATGAATTCCTGACTCGGCTTTTAACCACCCATAAACATAATCACCATCAATTTTAATAGTTGATGATTTTATGCCAGCTTCATCTCCTTTGTGTTCGCTAATTAATTCTGATTTAAAATTCTTAATATCCGACCACTTTAAATACATTCTTCTTAGCATTTCTGCCCAATCCTGGCTCTCTGTACCACCAGCACCAGCATGAATTTCTATATAACAATCTAAACTATCAGTTTCATTTGATAAAAAACATTTGGTTTCATTTTTTTTAGCTAATTTTTTTAAATTTTTTACACTCTCTAGAACTTCATTTATAACAGATTGATTTTTCTCTTCTGAAGCAAGTTCATTTAATTCATCTAGATCAATTATTGATTTAGATGAATTTTCATATGAATTTATTAATTCTTCATACAATTTTTTTTCTTTAATAATTTTTTGGGAATTCACTTTGTCTTGCCAAAAATTAGTTTCTAGTATTTTTTCGTTATTCTTTTCTAATTTTTTATGAATATTATTTGCTTCAAAGGTACTCCTTAACTCTTTGATTGATTTTTTCTATTTCAGATTTGTAATTTAAATATTCATCATCCATTAATAAAACCTTAATATATTATTATTTTTTAATCTATTATTAATATCTTGATTCAATAGACTTTCCACTTTCTCATCTTTATAAGCTTCAATAATTGTTGTTTTGGTTCCAATTTCAGCTTTTTTTCCTGTAACAGGATCAATAACTTTCATTAAAATATTTTTTGCAACTTTAAATGGTCTTGCATCTTCTTTTTTTACAGCTTTTTTTATAAACCTTTTAAAAATTGGTAATGCTGTTTTTGCACCTGTCTCATATCTTCCAAGTGATTTTGGATTATCTGAACCTACATAAACTCCTATTGTTAATTTTGAAGTAAATCCAATAAACCATGTATCTGTATTTCCATTCGTTGTTCCAGTTTTTCCAGCTAAGTCTAAATTTAACTCTTTTAATTTTTTTCCTGTTCCATTTTGGACCGCTCCCTCTAATATCGAAGTCATTTGATAGGCTGTTTCTGGGGAAAATATTTGATCAAACTTGTCTTCTATCTTTGGATAATTATCACTTAAGTAAGATATTTGATCACAATTTACACACTCTCTCATTTCGTTATTAAATATAGTATTCCCTTCACTATCTTGAATTCTATCTATCATGATTGGTTTAACTAGTTTTCCTCCATTAACAAATGAGGAGTATGCAGACGTTAGTTTTAATAAAGTTGTCTCAGCAGAGCCTAAAGAAATTGACAAAAGCTCACTAGGATTTTCATAAATACCAAGTTTTTTTGAAAAATTGACAATCTTTTTTAGCCCAAGATCTTGAGCAATTCTGACTGTCATTAAATTTCTGGATTTTTCAAGCCCCATTCTCAGTGTTGATGGCCCATAAAATTTTTTTCCATAATTTTCTGGTTTCCACATTTTTAAATCTGTTCCTTGCTCTAAAACTAATGGTGCATCCAAAATTAAAGTTGATGGTGTGTATCCATTCTCAAGAGCTAAAGCATAAATAAAAGGTTTGAAAGCAGAACCTGGTTGTCTTAGTGCCTGTGTCGCTCTATTAAATTCACTTTTTTTAAAACTAAATCCACCACTTAAAGCCAATACTCTTCCTGTAAAAGGGTCCATAACAACAATTCCTCCATTAACTGTTGGTAGCTGTCTTAGGGCAAATATATTTTTATTAATATTTTCAATATAAATGATATCTCCAATTTTTAATATTTCTTTAAAATCTTTTTTTATCCAAGAGATATTTTCGTACTTAATAATTCCTTTTTTTTCATATTCCGTCTCAATTACTATTGAAAATTTATCAATCTTTTTAACTATTGCTAGATCCCAGTTAATTGATTTTTCTAATCTAAATTTGCTAACTTCTTGATTCCATTTTTCTAATTTCTTAATATTAGTTAATGGTCCACGCCACCCTTTTCTTTTATCATATTCAATAAGACCTTGTCTCAATGAGTCAGTTGCAATTTTTTGCAAATCAATATTAATAGGTGTGCTTATATTTAATCCTTGCTTGTAAACTTTATCAAATCCTAATTTTTCAACTACATCTTTTCTTATATCCTCTACATAGTAACTTGCATCTTGTGTAAAAATTTTTTTTCTTTTTTTTAGTATAATTTTTTTTGACAAAAGCTCTTCTTGGTTTTTTTTGTTTATATAGTTATTTTCAAACAAATTGTTTATAACCAAATCTCTTCTAAATTTTGCAAGTTCAATATTTTTATAAGGATTATATCTACTTGGCGCCTTTGGTAAGGCTGCTAATAAAGCTGCTTCTTCATAATTCAATTCACTAATTGATTTGTCAAAATATTCTAAGCTGGCTGATGCAACACCATAAGCACCTTCTCCAAGATATATTTGATTTAAATATAGTTCTAATATTCTTTCTTTTGAAAGAGCTCTTTCTATTCTAAAGGCAAGAATTGCCTCTTTAATTTTTCTATTTAAACTTACTTCGTTTGTTAATAAAAAGTTTTTTGCCACTTGTTGAGTTATAGTTGATGCACCCTCTAATCTTCTTGATGCAATTACATTGGAAATATTATTAATTATTGCTCTTAATACTCCTTTGGCATCTACACCCGGATGTGAATAAAAATTTTTATCTTCTGCAGACAAGAAGGAATTAATCACTTTTTCTGATATCGACTTATAAGGTACAAATATTCGTTTTTCTGATGAAAAATCATTCACTAACTCACCATCACCTGAATAAACTTTACTAGAAACTGAAGGTTTATAATTTTTAAGGAATTTATAATCTGGTAAATTGTTAGAAAAAGCCCACAAAACAGCTAATATGGAAAATGCAGATAACAAACCAACGCTTAAAATTAATACAAATATATTTTTAATTATTCGATGCATTTTAGTTTAATATATATAAGAATTTGTTAAAGTTAAGGCATCAAAATTCAATCAAAATTTAAAATTATTTAAATAAAAATGAAACAATTAATCAAAAAAATATGGAAAAAAATTTATACATTGATGCTTCGCATCCAAATGAAACAAGAGTTGTACTTAAGTCAGGTGAGAGCATTGAAGACTACGAGTATGAAGGCTTAAAAAATAATTTAATCAAAAATAATATATACCTTGGCAAGGTAAGCCGTGTAGAACCATCTTTGCAAGCTGCATTTATTGATTTTGGAAGAGAAAGACATGGTTTTCTATCTTTTAACGACATTCAATCAGACTATTATCAAATACCTCAGAGTGACTTAGCAAAAATAAAAGAAGAGGAAGAGAAAGCTAGAGAAGAACTTCTAAAAAAAAGTGAACTAGAAGAGCAAAAAAATATTAACGAAGGTAATCTTGATGTCAATGACCCAGTTGAAGTAAAAACAGAATCTGAATTAGAGAGTGATGAACAAATAACAGAAGAAAATGATGCTCCAGTTTTGGATGGTGTTCAAGTTAATGAAAACAAAGAACAATCTTCTCATTTCTTTCGGGGTAAAAAACCTGAAGTAAGATTTAGATCTAAAAGATATAAAATCCAAGAAGTTATAAAACCTAATCAGGTGATTTTAATACAAGTATTAAAAGATGAAAGAGGGCAAAAAGGTGCTGCACTAAGTACTTTCATTTCTATAGCCGGTAAATATATTGTCCTAATGCCTAACACTCCAAAAGGTGGAGGTATATCTCGTAAAATTTTTAACCCAGGAGAAAGAAAAAAAATTAGAACCATCTTAAACGATATAGTTATTCCAAAAGAAATGGGTCTTATTGTAAGAACTGCAGGTTCAAACAAAACAAAAAATGATATAGATCATGACCTTCAAACTTTAATTAAAACTTGGAATGAAATTAAAGAAAATGCATTAAATTCTATAGCTCCATCATTAATCCATCAAGAAAGTGATATTATAAAAAGAACCTTGAGAGATATGTACGATGAAGATACTAACAATATCATCATTGAAGGCAACGAAGGTTATAAAAAAGCACAAAATTTTATGAAGTTAATGATGCCCTCTCATGTAAAAAAAATAAAAAAATATAGAGAAAAAATTCCTTTATTTTTCAAAGAAAATATTGAAGAAAAATTAAATCAAATTTATGACTCAGAAATAAAACTAAAATCAGGTGGTTACCTAGTTATAAATCCAACAGAAGCATTAGTTTCAATTGATATAAATTCAGGAAGCTCTATTAAACAAAAAAATGTTGAGAGTACTGCTTTAGACACTAATCTTGAAGCAGCAGAAGAAATATCTCGACAAATAAAAATAAGAGACTTGTCTGGTCTAATTATTATTGATTTTATTGATATGTTGAGTTTTGGAAATAGAAGATTGGTTGAGAGAAAGCTTAAAGAGCAATGCAGAACTGATAGGGCAAGAATTCAAATAGGAAGAATTAGCACATTTGGACTGTTAGAGATGTCCAGACAAAGGTTAAGAGAAAGTGCTGTAAAATGGAAAGTTACTCTTACTGATGAGTCTTTTGCCATGAAAATTCTTAAATTAGTTGAGGTTAAAGCAGTTTTAACAAAAGCAAAATTTGTAGAACTTAAAATTTGTGAAAAAATATCAGACTTTATGAAAGAAAATTTCATTGAAGATTTAAAGTATTTTGAAGAAAAAAACTTAATCAAGATAGATATAATCGCAGATAATACTTTGATTATTCCTGAATATATAATTGACCTTCAAAACAAAACTAAAAAAACAATAGAAACAGTTCAGCATATAGAAAAGTTAAAAAATCTAGAAGAGCAAAAAAAAGAGGTTAGATCCTTTGAAAGCCCAATTAAAAAGAAGCCTTACAAAAAAAAACCTTTTTTTAAAAAGAAATTTTTGAAAAAACCAGCGGCTTAGATAATTCCAGTTTTTGGAGAAGATGCACTTCCATATATAGATTTTTCTATACGACCAGCTAAATAAGATTGTCTTCCTGCAATTACACCATTTTTAAATGCTAAGGCCATTTGAAATGGTTTTTTAGCTTTAGCAATCGCAGTATTAGCCAATACCCCATCACAGCCCAACTCCATAGCAATAGCTGCATCAGACGCCTGTCCTAAACCAGCATCAATAATCAAAGGTAACTTTGTTTGACTTCTTATAATTTTTATATTGGTTGTATTTTGAATTCCAAGTCCAGAGCCTATAGGTGCTGCTAAAGGCATAATTGCACAAGCCCCTACATTCTCTAATCTTTTAGCCATCAAAGGATCATCATTGCAGTAAACCATTACTTTAAATCCCTCTTTGGTTAAAACTTCTGTAGACTTCAGTGTTTCAATCATATCTGGAAATAAATTTTTTTTATCTCCTAGGACCTCAAGTTTTACTAGTTTCCATCCACCAATTTCTCTTGCTAAACGCAAAGTTCTAAGAGCTTCTTCAGAATTAAAGCAACCAGCAGTATTTGGTAAATAGGTAATTTTTTTTGGATCTATATAATCCATCAATAAAGGTTTTTTTTTATCAGAAATATTCACCCTTCTAACTGCAACAGTAACTATTTCTGCACCAGATAATGTTATTGCTTTTGCACATTCTGTCATGCTTTTATATTTACCAGTTCCAACTATTAATCTGGAATTAAATTTTTTTTTATTGACTATTAATTTATCATTAATCAATTTTATCCACCTCCAATAAAATGAACAATTTCTATTTTGTCATTATTTTTTAGTTTTATCGTTCTTAAATTATTTTTATCTATTATTTCTTGATTTAATTCAATTGCTACTTTTTTAAGAGGGATTCTTAGTTCTTTTAAAAAAATTGAGAGGCTTAAATTTTCATTTATTGCTGAAAACTTGCCATTTATCCTAATTTTTATTTTTTTTATTTTTTTCATAATGTATAAGAATCTGATGAGTAATAATATTATAATTATTAATGGCCCTAACCTTAATCTATTAGGCGAAAGAGAACAATCACAATATGGATCAATAACTTTTGATAAATTAAAAGAAAATTGTTTAAGTAAAGCTAAAGATTTAAATATTAATTTAGAGTTTTCTCAGTCAAACATAGAAGGTGAAATAGTCACAACCATACAAGAAGCCAAAAGTAAATTTGATGGTATAATTATTAATGCTGCTGGCTTTACCCACACATCTGTTGCTATAAGGGACGCTTTAGATATTTATAAAAGACCAATTATTGAACTTCACATATCAAATATATATAAAAGAGAAGAATTTAGACACAAATCTTTAATCAGCGATATTGCTACAGGTGGAATTTTTGGTTTAGGTGATAATGGTTATATTTTAGCCATAATTTCAATGCAAAACATGTTGCAGAAATGAAAATAGATAAAAATATTATTAAAGAATTAACTGATTACTTGAATGAGTTCAATTTAACTGAAATTGAATACACTAATAAAGATACTAAGATTAAAGTATCAAAATCAAACCCAGCTAGCTCTAATCAAGCTGTAAGTGTTGCTGCTTCAACGCCAGTCCTTGATGCGGTCAAGTCTAACGTTATATCTGGGACTGAAGTTAAGTCTCCTATTATTGGTACAGCTTATCTTGCGGCAGAACCTGGAGCAAAAAAATTTTCAGAAGTTGGCAAAAAAATTAAAAAAGGTGAAACAGTTATGATAGTCGAAGCTATGAAAACTATGAATCATATTCCTTCAACTGCAGATGGAATTATAAAAGAAATCTGTATCGAAGATGGCCAACCTGTTGAATACGGCCAAACTATTATCATCGTAGAGTAATGTTTAAAAAAATTCTAATTGCAAACCGAGGTGAGATTGCAGTTCGAGTTATAAGAGCCTGTAAAGAATGGGGTATTGCAACTGTTGCAGTTCATTCTGATGTTGATAGAGATAGTATGCATGTAAGACTAGCTGATGAAAGTGTTTGCATTGGCTCTCACCAACCAGCAAATAGTTATTTAAATGTTCCAGCTTTGATGTCAGCAATAGAGCTGACAAAAGCTGAAGCTGTTCATCCTGGTTATGGTTTTTTATCTGAGAATGCAAATTTTGCTAAAGTATTAGAAGAAAATAATATTAAATTCATTGGTGCTTCTTCAAAACTTATAGAAATGATGGGAGATAAAATTCAAGCAAAAAAAATTGCCAAACAACATGGGCTTCCTGTAATTGAAGGTTCTGAGGGTGGTGTAACTGATATAAAACAAGCAAAAGAGCTATGTAAAAAAATTGGTTTTCCTGTTTTAATTAAAGCTTCTGGAGGTGGAGGTGGAAAAGGAATGAAGATTGTTAACAAAGAAGAAGAATTTGAAACATTATTTTCAACAGCAAAATCTGAAGCACAAAAATACTTTGGAAATGATGAGGTTTATATTGAAAAGTTTTTTCAAAACCCAAGACATATAGAAGTTCAAGTTTTGTCTGGCAAAAATAGAACTGTTCACCTTCATGAAAGAGATTGCTCTGTACAGAGAAGACATCAAAAATTAATAGAAGAAACTCCTAGTCCAGTCTTAACTGACGAAATTCGAAAAGATCTTTTTGAAAGAACAGTAAATATGGTTAGTAAAATTGATTATGAAGGTGCTGGAACAGTAGAATTCATATATGAGGATGGTAAATTTTATTTTCTTGAAATGAATACTCGTGTTCAAGTAGAGCACCCAGTAACTGAAATGGTAACGGGGATTGATATAATTAAAGAACAAATTTGGATAGCGTACACGGGCGAAACAGCTTTAAAACAAAGTGACATTAATCCTAGAGGACATGCAATAGAATGTAGAATTAATGCCGAAGATGCTAGTAAAAATTTTCAACCATCACCTGGAACCATAGGTATGTGTCACCAGCCATCAGGTTTTAGAACTAGAGTAGATGGTGCAATTTTCCAAGGTTATAAAGTTACCCCATATTACGATAGCATGATCTGTAAAGTAATAACTCAGGGAAGAAATAGAACTGAAGCAATACAAAGAATGAATCGATCTTTAGATGAATTTGTCATTGAAGGGATAACAACAACAATACCTCTTCATAAAATTCTACTAAACCATAAAAAATTCATTGAGTCAGACTTTAATGTTGGCTGGCTAGATAACGAAAAAGTAATCTAATAACATCTTGTTAGCCAAATGTCATATACTGCGTGATCAAAAGGGTTTACAGCAGGACTGGATGAAAAAGTCCATCCATTAAAAATAAAAACTTCATTATTATCTTTATTCGTCATATCTTTAACTTGAATATAAGCAGTTATTTCTGGGTTGTCGTCAAATTCTGAGTTTTTACATTTGAGACTTTTTATTAATAAACCTTTAAATTTAAGTTCTTTACCTATCTCTAATTTCAAAAGGTCAGTCTTTGAGCTTACTTTATCTAAAACCTTAATTTCAACAAATCTTCCTTCACTAGCTATTAAGGGTAGTGACTGGCTTATTAAAAAAAAATAAATTAAAAAAAATAAGAAATTAACTTTTCCAGATTGTATATTTTTTTTTAATTGGATCATTGTTTTTATTTGGATGATAGGCATTCTCAGTACCTGTTTGATTAGATTGATGTGGTTTTTGCCAATCATACTTATTCAATTCGTGATTGTTTTCGATTCTATTATTAGTGAAGTGCATCCAAGAATACCATTCAGAAGGTATTTTTGAAGCATCAATTTCATCATTATAAATTACCCATCGTTTGCCAGATTTACTTTCATAATATTTGTTGCCACTAGAATCTTTTCCAGCAAGTTTTCCGTAAAAAATAGTTTTTAATTTTGTGCCTAATGTTTCTTGGTTCCACCAAATGAAAATTTTTTTTAAAAGTGTCAACATATTATTTAATTAATTCTTCAATCCCAAATTGTATTATTTAAATTAGACTAAAGTAAGGATTTGTATATAAATTAATTATCTTACGATTCAAAATAAAAAAATTAATTAAGGGAAAAATGGCAAAATATTTAGTAGAAACTTATTATACTTGTAGCTTTAAAGTTAATCATTATCTAGATGATATTAATGAAACAGAGTTAGCAAACCTTGAAAAGCGTGATGATGGAAAATTTGAAGTTCTTGATGTTAAACTTGATACAAGAAAAACAAAAAATTTAGATCCAAATAGTAAAGTAATTGAGCCTAAAAAATTAGATATTATATCTGAACAAAGCCAACCAAAAAATGTTTCGAAAGAAAATAATGCCGCTTTTGTAAAACAAATTAATGAAGGTGTGGGTAAAAGATTTAGTATGCCTGATAGAAGAAAAGGTTATATCCAAAAAGCGACAATTGGTGACCATAAAGTTTATTTACATACTGGCGAATATGAAGATGGTAAAATTGGTGAAATTTTCATAGACACAAGTAAAGAAGGTGAGCTGGTAAAAGCCTTAATGAATAATTTTGCAATAGCAATATCACTTGGTCTTCAATATGGTGTTCCTTTAGATGAGTTTATTAGTGCTTATGTTGATACTAAATTTGAACCATCTGGAAAAGTGCACGGTAATGACAGAATAATGAGTGCCTCTTCAATACTTGATTATATTTTTAGAGAATTAGCGATTTCATATCAAAATAGAGAAGATCTAGCACACACTCCTTCTATTGGTGGATCAGATAGATCTTTACCAGAAGAAGAAAATACTGAGGATCAAAATCAATTACTTAAAATTATAAAAGATGTTACTAGCAAAGGCTTTGTTAGAAATAATTACAAAAAAAATCTTGTTGATTTATCTGACGTTAAGATAAGTCTAAAAGGTAAAAAATAATATTATTTTTTCAGCTTTAAAGCTAACCCAAGTTCTTTAAGTTGCTCTTCATTTACCTCTGATGGAGCATTCATCATTAAGTCTTGAGCATTTTGATTCATTGGAAACATTGTAACTTCTCTAATATTCTTTTCATTCGCTAATAGCATTACAATTCTATCGATACCAGGCGCTATACCACCATGAGGTGGAGCTCCATAACTTAAAGCATTGATCATTCCACTAAATTTTTCATCAACTTGCTCTTTTTGATATCCAGCAATCGAGAATAACTTATACATCAATTCAGGTACGTGATTTCTAATTGCTCCAGAAGATAGTTCTATCCCATTACAAACAATATCGTATTGGTAGGCTTTAATATTAAGCGGATTATCAAGATCAATATCTTTAATGTCACCTTGAGGCATTGAAAATGGATTATGACTAAATTCAATTTTATTAGTTACTTCATTTTTTTCAAACATTGGATAATCAACGATCCAACAAAATGCAAAAGCATTATCATCAATTAGTTTTAAATCTTTAGCAATTTTATCTCTTGCTATAGAGGTTATTTTTTCAACTTCATTTATTTTGCCACAGGCAAAGAATATACTGTCCCCTATCTCAGCTCCAGTAATTTTCATAATTTCTTCTAAGGCTTCTTTAGAGAAAAATTTTCCTACTGGTCCTTTTGCTGAAAGATTTTCTTCTTTTTCAATTGTAAAATAAGCAAGACCTGATGCACCCTGTTCCTTTGCCCACTTGTCAATATTATCAAAAAAACTTCTAGGTTTATCTTTTGTATTTTTTGTAACTATACATCTTACTTTAGAGCCAGATTTTACAAGCTTTTTAAATATCTCAAACGTAACATCATCACGAGTAAAAATGTTTGATAAATCAGAAATTATTAATGGATTTCTTAAATCTGGCTTATCCGATCCATACTTAAGCATAGATTCCTCATAGGGTATTCTTGGAAATTTTTCATATATTAATTTTTTTGATGAAAAATTTTTAAAAACATTGACTATTAACTTTTCAACAACTTGAAAAACATCTTCTTGTTCAACAAAAGACATTTCTAAATCGAGCTGATAAAATTCTCCCGGACTTCTATCTGCCCTTGCATCCTCATCTCTAAAACATGGTGCTATTTGAAAATATTTATCAAAACCAGAAACCATTATAAGCTGTTTAAATTGTTGTGGTGCTTGGGGTAGTGCATAAAATTTTCCAGGATTTAGTCTGCTTGGTACTAAAAAGTCTCTTGCACCCTCTGGGCTAGAAGATGTTAATATTGGTGTTTGAAACTCCAAGAAACCAAGTTTAGACATCTCACTTCTAATAAAAGAAATAACTTTTGACCTTAAGATAATATTGTCATGAATTTTTTTTCTTCTTAAATCTAAGAATCTATATTTGAGTCTGATTTCTTCAGCATATTCTTGATCACTGAAAACTGGCATTGGTAACTCTTTACATGTGCCAAGTACTTCAAATGAATTTATATTAACTTCTATTTGTCCAGTTTGTAGATCAGTGTTAATGGTCTCTTTTGTTCTCTCAACAACCTTACCATTTATTTTAATTACACTTTCTAATTGTATTTTTTCTAATGATTTAAAGCTATCATTACTCTTATCTATGATGCACTGAGTCATCCCATAATTGTCTCTCAAATCTATAAATAATAAGTTTCCGTGATCTCTTTTTTTGTTTATCCAGCCTGACAAAACAACTTCTTTACCGCTGTTATCTATTGTTAACTCACTACAAGTATGTGTTCTATATTTATTCACTTATTCCTCAAGAGCTTCATTAATAATTTTAAAATCGATTGATTTTTTTTTTTTTAAACTAATCTTGTCAATTTTATATATGAATTCAAATATTTT
>Ga0209383_1001155_pt1 | contig 16863 bp, 17 predicted proteins | sample CoawatmetaG02DNA_FD_187510 | JGI IMG/M metagenome (GOLD analysis project Ga0209383, IMG submission 187510) | Marine microbial communities from the West Antarctic Peninsula - Coastal water metaG029-DNA (SPAdes) (version 2) | ecosystem: Environmental > Aquatic > Marine > Coastal ... | reverse complement strand
AGAGGCCTGAATTAACAAATCATTTATTTCACTTTCAATTTCTAAATATTTTACTTTATAATTTGTAATTTTTTCATCACCAAATGTATTTATAATATAAAAAATCTTCTTTTTTAAATTATCGTGGATAACCAATGTTCTTGGCCTTAAGAGTCGTACGTCAGGGAGTTTTAAATCATCCTTACATTTGTTGGGAATTTTTTCGATATATCTAATAGAATCGTAAGAAAAATACCCAGATATTAATGAGCAGATTGGAGGCAGTCCAACTGGCGTTTTGAACTTGAAGTTTTCTATTATTTTTTCTATAATTTTGTCTGGAGCTCCCTTAAGTTTTTTTTTAGCTTTATTTGTAATTAAATAAGAGTTTTTATTATTAAATTCCCAAATTTTATCGGGATTTTTGCCAAATATAGTATATCTGCCCCTTATTTTTCCTTTTTCAACAGATTCAAAAATAAAGCTGTTTTTCTCATTAAGAAAATTATCTATTAAATTTAAAACTTCACGATCATTCTGTGTTTTTCTAGAAGTGTATAAAATTTGATTTTTGCTTTTTTTGTGCTGAAACTTAAAATCATTAAAGTTTCGATTTAACATTATCTAAAGTAATTTTTTACTCTATCAAGGGTTTTCTCATTAACTGTAACCTTGTATTTGCTATTTAATAGATAATCGTATGATTTTAGTATTCCGTTTCTATTTTCTGCACTTGCTTCGTTAGAAATTGCTTTGAACTCATTTGAATTCTGAGAAATATTTTTATCTTCATAACCGATTATCTTAGCTATGAATACGTTGTCTTTATTATCAGCAATTAGAGTAAATGTATTAATTGGTAATGAATATAAAATCTTAATAGAATTAATCTCAAATTTGCTGATATCCTTTACTGAATTCAATCTATTTTTTTCAATTTCGCCATTCGCAAGTTTATCAAATGATGCCTGGTTAAATTCATTTTTATCTAATTGGCTAAGTATATCTTTGTTAAATTCGAATTTACCTTTTTGAAATAAAAGAGTTTTTATTTGTTTTACAAATCTTTCATCATCTAAAGTGGGCAGTTTAGATTTAATATTATCAATTTGATAAAGTATAAAAGTTCCATTGTCTTCTAGTATTTCAATTTTATCTTTTCTAAAATTATAAATCTTATTTTCAATTGTTTTTTTATTTTCTAAGTTGATATAATCCTTTTTAATAATTGGCTTGATATTAAGTTCATTGATGATTGTGTTAAAATCAATATTTTTAGATATTTTGTTGTCTATTTCATCAATAGCATCAAAAAAAGCTTGATTGAATTCATCAAGGCCTATTAAATTTTTTGGAGTTATCATTACATAAGAAAAATCAACAAAATCTTGTTTTAACTTTTCTGAATTTTCATCGATAAATTTATTGATTTCTTGATTGGTAAATTCATCAGCTTTTTTATAAAATCTTTTTAGGTCAATAAAATCAATATCTAGTTTTTTATTATTTTCTAAAAAATATTTATTAATTAAAAACTTAGGTGATTTGGCACCACCACTTATGTATGCGAATAGTTCTTTTTGTAGTGAGTTATTCCTTAATTTAATTTCATACATTGCTGCATTCATATTATTTGTTAGTAAGAATTTTTCATAAAGAGTTCTTTTAAATTTACCATTTTCATCTTGAAAATTTTTATTCCTCATAAGTTTTTCTACAATAATCTCTTCTGACACAACTAGGTTTAAATCTTTTATTTCAAGATCAAGTAAAGTCATTGATACCAAAGATGATAAAAGTTCTTCAATTACATTTTTATCAATGTTTTCTTTTATCACCTGCTGACTCAAACCTGATTGGTTCAAGTAATCCATAAAATCTTGAGTTGAGATTTTAGTATTATTTATTTTGGCTATATTATTTTGATTTCCAGTATTAAACCCTCCACCAAAGCCACCAAAGCCAAAAGCTATTATAATAACAATAATTAGTACTAAGCCACCAAATTTTTTTTTTGTAATATTTTTAAATGGATTTATCATTAATTCATTAATTCATTAATTTATTGATCTTTAAAATATCAAGCTATAGATTAATTTTTTCATTATGACAAATAAATATATGTATTTTGTGGCCAATTGGAAAATGTATGGGAATTTATCTTCTTTAAATACATTGGGTAAAGTTATTAAATTTTCAAAATCGAAAGAAATTAAGGGAGGCAGATTAATTTATTGCCCTCCAGACACTTTAATAAGTTCTTTTGCAAAAAAATTTGAAAACTGTCAAATTGGTATTGGTGGACAAAATTGTCATGAGAGTAAAGATTTTGGTGCACACACAGGTTATGTTAATTGTCGTATGTTGAAAAATATTGGTGCACATTTTGTGATTATTGGTCATTCAGAAAATAGAGAAAAGGGCGAAAATGATAAACTGATTAATCTTAAAATTAAAAGTGCCCTTGAAGCCAAATTAAAAGTTATTTTTTGTATTGGTGAAACTTTAAGTGAAAAAAGAAAAAAAAAGACGTACTCAATTTTGTCTAAACAAATTAAAATCGGTTTAAAAAATGTTAAAAATAAATCAAATATTTTTTTAGCTTATGAACCTGTTTGGGCTATAGGCAGCGGTCTTATACCGAAACCTCAAGATCTTTTTAAAACAGTAGAATTCATCAAAAGTAAATTTAAAGATAAATTACCAAAAGTTTTATATGGGGGTTCTGTAAACCCTCAAAATATAACAATCTTAAGAGAAATTAATAATATTGATGGTTTTTTAATTGGCGGAGCATCACAAAATGCTAAAAAATTTATTGATATAGTTAAAAAAACATATAGTTAACCCCCATGGAAAATATTCTATTAGTAGTCAACTTAGTACTGGCGACTGTGCTTGTGCTTTTGATATTAATTCAAAAATCTGAAGGTGGAGCACTTGGCATAGGTGTTTCTCAAGATAATTTTATGCTTTCCAGATCTGCTGGTAATTTTATGAGCAAGGCTACAGCAGTAGTTGCAACTTTATTCATAATTTGTAGCTTAGCTTTAACAATAATATCTAGAGGCGAGTTAACACCCACAACTTCTGTGTTAGATATCATTGAGGAAAAATCTAGTGACACTCCCTCAATTCCTGAAAATAACAATTAATCCTTTTAAATTCATTAATTAATCGCTATAAGATAATACCATGGCGCGATTTATTTTTGTCACTGGCGGTGTGGTTTCTTCATTAGGAAAAGGTCTTTCCTCTGCTTCCCTGGCATACTTACTACAATCTAGGGGTTTTAAAGTACGTATAAGAAAATTAGATCCCTATTTAAATGTCGATCCTGGAACGATGAGTCCCTTTCAGCATGGTGAAGTTTTTGTAACAAATGATGGTGCGGAAACAGATTTAGATTTAGGTCATTATGAAAGATTTTCTGGAATATCTGCTAAAAAAACTGACAATATTACAACTGGAAAAATTTATAGTGATGTATTAAAAAAAGAACGTAAAGGAGGATACCTTGGAAAAACAGTTCAAGTTATCCCACATATAACTGACCGTATTAAAGATTTTATAAAAAGTGATACATTAAAGGAAGACTTTGTAATTTGTGAAATTGGTGGAATAGTAGGTGATATAGAAAGCCTTCCATTCGTTGAGGCTATAAGACAATTTTCTAATGATGTAGGAAAAAAAAATGCTTTATTTATTCACTTAACATTAGTCCCATACCTTAAAGCTTCTGATGAAATAAAAACAAAACCTACTCAACACTCTGTAAAAGAATTAAGAAGTCTTGGCATACAACCTGATATTATTATTTGCAGATCTGAAAGGCCCATACCTTTAGGGCATAGAAAAAAAATATCTTTATTCTGTAATGTCGAAATTGAAAATGTAATTCAAACTGTTGATGTTAAAACTATTTATGAAGCACCAATAAGTTTCAATAGAGAAAATTTAGATAAACAGGTGCTTAAATATTTTAAAATAAAATCTAGAAAAAAAGTTAATTTAAACCCTTGGAAAAAAATTACTAAGATTGTTTTACATACAAAAAAATCAATTAAAATTGCAATCATTGGAAAATATGTTGAGCTTAAAGACGCTTATAAATCTTTAGATGAAGCTTTAACACATGGTGGAATTGATAATAATCTAAAAATTAAACTAGTTAGAATAGATTCTGAAAACTTAAAAATTCCTGAAATTAAAAAAAAATTAAAAGGAGTCTCTGGAATTTTGATACCAGGTGGATTTGGCAAAAGAGGAACAGAAGGTAAAATTGAAGCAATTAAATATGCTAGAGAGAAAAAAATTCCTTTTTTTGGAATTTGTTTTGGAATGCAAATGGCCATTATTGAATTTGCAAGAAATAAGTTAAATATAAAGAAAGCTACATCAAGTGAGTTTGGATTTGGAGGAACACCAATTATTGGTTTAATCTCTGAATGGAATAAGGATGGCAAATTAATTAAAGGAACTGATAAAGATCTTGGTGGTACTATGAGACTTGGTCTCTATGAAGCTAGATTAAAAGAAAATTCATTTATAAGAAAAATCTATAAATCAAAATCAATTCAAGAAAGACACAGACATAGATACGAAGTTAATATTGCTTATAAAGATCAATTTGAAAAAAATGGCCTTATTTTTTCAGGATTATCTCCAGATAAAAAATTACCAGAGATTATTGAGCTAAAAAACCACCCATGGTTTATAGCTGTTCAATTTCATCCAGAATTTAAATCTAGACCTTTAGCACCACATCCTTTATTCTCATCATTTATCAAAGCTGCCAAAAATCATAAATGAAAAATATAAAAGTTAATTGTGAAAATATAGAAATTTCAAATAATAACAAAATTTGTATTATTGCTGGACCATGCCAACTTGAGACAGAGCAACACGCTATGGATATGGCTGGTAAAATTAAAGACATAACCTCTAAGTTTAATATGGGTTTTATTTATAAAACATCTTTCGATAAGGCTAATAGAACAAGTTTAAAAGGACAAAGAGGAGCGGGTATTGAACAATCTTTACCTATTTTTGATAAAATTAAAAAAGAATTAAATGTTCCAATATTAACTGACATACATAACGCTGAGCAGTGTGCGGTTGTAGCTCCTCATGCTGATGTATTACAAATTCCAGCATTTTTATGTAGGCAAACAGATTTATTAATTGCTGCAGCAAATACTGGAAAAATTATAAATGTTAAAAAAGGTCAATTCCTTGCACCATGGGATATGGTTAATGTTACAAAAAAAATCGCTGACTCAGGTAATAATAATATTTTAGTTACAGAAAGAGGAGCTAGCTTTGGTTACAATACTCTTGTCTCTGATATGAGGTCTTTACCTATAATGGCAAAAAATGGTTACCCTGTTATTTTTGATGCTACGCATTCAGTTCAACAACCTGGAGGTCTAGGTGAGACTAGTGGTGGTCAAAGAGAGTTTGTTGAATATTTAGCAAGAGCTGCGGTCGCAGTTGGTGTAGCAGGTGTTTTTATTGAAACACATCAAGACCCAGATAATGCTCCATCAGATGGACCTAATATGGTTCCGCTAGATAAATTAGAAAAATTGCTATCTCAATTATTTGAAATAGATAACCTAATTAAAAAATAAATGAGTAAGATTTTAAAGATAAGAGCACGTCAAGTTTTTGATAGCAGAGGAAACCCAACAATTGAAGCAGAAGTTTATTCAAATAATTTAAGTGCCTCGGCTATTTGTCCGTCAGGTGCCTCTACCGGAACCTATGAAGCATTTGAAAAAAGAGACAACAATAATAAAAAATATTTAGGTAAAAGTGTCTTAGGTGCAGTCAATTTAGTTAATACAAAAATTTCTAAAAAACTAACAGGTGCAAATATTCATGATCAAACACGTATAGATACAATCTTAATTAATCTTGATGGTACTCGCCAAAAAACAAGTTTAGGTGCTAATGCTATTTTAGCTGTATCTATGGCTACAAAGAAACTTTCCGCTAAAATTAAGAGAATCCCTTTATATAAAACCTTTTTAGTAAAGAGTAATTATAGATTACCTTACCCATTAATGAATATTATTAATGGAGGAGCACATGCTAATAATGGATTAAGAATTCAAGAGTTTATGATTAGACCCGATAAAGCCAAGACTTTTTCAGAAGCTATGAGAATATGTTTTGTTGTAATTAACAACCTAAGAAAATTGATTGCAAAAAAGGGTTTATCGACGTCTGTAGGAGATGAAGGGGGCTTTGCTCCAATGATCAGTAGCAATGAAAAAGCTTTAGATTTAGTTGTTGCTGCAATTAATGAGTCTGGTTTTAAAAATGGCAAAGATGTTTCGATTTGCTTAGATGTTGCAGCAAATGAATTAATCAAGAAAGACAAATACTCGATTCATTCAAAGAAATTTGTTTCAGTAGATCAATCTATTAAAGAATATAAAAAAATAATAAATAAATACAAAATTAAATCCATTGAAGATCCATTTGCAGAAAATGATTGGATGGCATGGAACAAATTAATGAAACAAACTAGCAATGTGCAAATTGTTGGGGATGATTTGTATGTAACTAATTTAGAAAGACTAAAAAAAGGTTTTTTAAATAATTCATCAAATTCGATATTAATTAAACTCAACCAAATTGGTACAGTATCAGAAACACTTGAGGTTATTAAGTTTGCACAAATTATTGGATATAAAACAATAATTTCTCATAGATCTGGAGATAGTGAAGATACATTTATTGCAGATCTTGCTGTAGGTACAAATTCAAATCAAATTAAAGCTGGATCTTTAGCTAGATCTGAGCGTGTTGCAAAATATAATCAATTATTACGTATAGAAGAAGAGCTTGGAAAAAAAGCATCAATGAGTAAAATTCATTAATGCTGGAGAAATTAAAAAAAAATTATTTTTTATTAATCTCTACTTTTTTAATACTTTACTTTTTCTTTAACCTTTTAGAGGGTGAAAGAGGCCTTTTTTCTTATTTTAAAAAAAAAGAAATTTTAATAAACCTTGAAGCGGAAGAAGCTAATTTATCCAATAAAATTAAAGATCTTGAATTCAAAAATTCTTTATTAAGCAGCAAACTAGACCTAGATTATATTGAGACTTTAATTAGAGGAAAATTTATGTTTGGCAAAGAAGGAGAGACCCTCTATATAATTAAAAAGAATGACAATTAAACCAAGACACCCAGAAAAAGTTAATAAGCCAATTAATCCAATCAAAAAAAAACCTGATTGGATAAGATCTAAATTAACTAACAGTAAAGAGTTCTTCTTAACTAAAACTATTGTTAATCAAAACAATTTAGTAACAGTTTGTCAGGAAGCTAATTGTCCAAATATTACAGAATGTTGGAGTAAACGTCATGCTACTTTTATGATTATGGGTGATACCTGCACAAGAGCATGTGCTTTTTGCGATGTTAAAACAGGAAAACCTGAAAAATTAGATCCATTCGAAGCTTATAAAATTTCAAATGCTGTTCACAAACTTAATCTCAAACATGTTGTTATAACTTCCGTTGATAGAGACGACTTAGAAGATGGAGGCTCCAATCATTTTTTTGATGTAATTACGGCCACAAGAAAAAAAAATCCACAAACCTCAATAGAAGTTTTAACGCCTGATTTTTTAAGAAAAGGTGAATCTTACAAAAAAATTTTAGAAGCAGACTTAGATGTTTTCAATCATAATATTGAAACTGTTCCAAGGCTTTATTTAAAAGTTAGGCCAGGGGCAAGATATTTTGGCTCTTTAGAACTTTTAAAAAATGTAAAAAAAATTAATAAAAAAGTTTTTACTAAATCAGGCTTGATGGTGGGCCTTGGAGAAAGTAAAGATGAATTAATTCAGGTTATGGACGACTTAAGGTCGGCTGATGTAGACTTTTTAACAATTGGACAATATTTGCAACCTTCTGTTAAACACCATCCGCTTGAAAGATATTATCATCCAGATGAATTTAAGGATCTAGAAAATATTGCAAAGTCTAAAGGTTTTTTATTAGTTTCATCCTCACCTTTAACAAGATCTTCTTACCATGCAGATGAAGACTTTGCTCAACTACAAAAAAATAGATTAGAAAGATATAATGCCCAAAGCCTCAGTTAAGAGATTAATTGAATGCAATAAAGAACAATTAGTTGATCTTGTTCTTGATATTGAAAGTTATCCAAAGTTTATACCTTACTGTCTAGATGCAAAAATTCATGAAAAAAAGGAAGAAGATAATCTAATCTTAATAATTGCAGATCTTACAATAGGCAAGGGTCCATTTAAGGCAACCTATAAAAGTGATGTTAAATTTAATAAAAATACAGATACTATTCAAGTAACCAATATTGAAGGACCTCTCAAACATTTGGATAATAAATGGTTTTTTCTTGAAAAGGAGGACTCTACTGAGATATCCTTTGATATAGATTTTGAGATTGAAAATAAATTTTTAAATATTGTAATGAGTAAATCTTTTCAGTATGGTTTGGATAAAATAGCTGATTCTTTTCAAAAAAGAGCTAACGATTTATTCAAGAGTAAATAAATCATTAAACAACCATATGTGCAGAAAGATATTTTATGACTACAGACTTAAAAAAAAGAACAATTGTAAAAACATTAACTTGGCGTGTTACAGCCAGTTTAACAACTTTTGTTATTGCGTGGGTTTTAACAGGTGATTTGTTAATAGGAGCAACTATTGGAAGTATCGAAGCTATAGCTAAAATTTTTTTATATTATTCTCATGAAAGAATTTGGAACAATATTAGTTGGGCTAAAAGTTAGATAATTTTATCAATCATATTTAGTGCAGTGTTAACTGTAATTTTTTGTACAGATATTCTATTTTTATTTTTAAATAGATTTTTTTTAATTATTATTTTGTTTTCTTTCTTAACACCAATATAGACTAAACCGACTGGCTTTAATTTTGTACCACCATTAGGTCCGGCAATACCTGTAATTGATATAGATATATTTGCTTTACTAATTTTGCTTAAATTTTTTACCATTGATAGACAGCATTCTTCGCTGACTGCACCATATTTCTTTATTATTTTATTAGGAACCTTAAGAATATCAACTTTTGCTTTATTTGAATAAGTGATTAAACCTAAATTAAATACTTTAGAAGAACCACTTATTGAAGTTATTGAACTTGATAAAAGTCCACCCGTACAGGATTCAGCAAATGATATTTTAAGTTTCTTTTTTATTAATTTTTTAACTAGATTATTGGCTAAATTAATCATTGTAAAACGTAACTTTTAATTATCATAAAGCAAATAAGCGTTAACACTACATAAAGTCCTGCACAAATATCATCCATAATAACACCAAAGCTATTCTTAAAGTTTTTATCAAAAAAGTTTACAGGAAAAGGTTTCATGATGTCAAAATATCTAAAAAGGATAAAAAATAGTAAATAGTAAATAATTGCTTCACTACCATTTTTTGTTGTTCCATGAGATATTTCATAAAGATATATAGGGATTGATTGGCCTAAAAATTCGTCAATTACTATTTCACCTGGATCCTTATTTTCACTATTTTCTATATGACTTGAAACAGCATAAAAAGAGTAAATAAATATTATTATTAATCCAATTAAAATAGAATTGGTTGAAACATCCAAAATATGGAATAAATAATAAAGAATAATTGTGGTAGCTAAAGACCCAAAAGTTCCAGGCATATACTTAATCTTACCAAGACCAAACATTGTAACAAATAATGAGTTTAGAGATTTAATCATTTTTAATAACTGAGGCTATTACTTCACAAGCTATTGCTTTTTCCCTACCAATCACACCTAACTTTTCAGTTGTTTTACCTTTTATATTAATTTGTGTAGTGGAGATATTACAGATTTTTGCAATACAATTTGATATCTTTTTTTTATATTCTTGAATTCTAGGTTTTTGCGTAATAATATTAATATCAAGGTTATTGACTAGATAGCCTTCTTTTATAATTTGCTTAATTATTTCGCTTAATAGAATAGTTGATCTAATATTTTTAAATTTCTTATTCTTATCTGAGAACTTTTCACCAATATCACCCATAGAACAAGCTCCAAGAATTGCATCTGTTACAGCATGCAAAACAGGATCTCCATCAGAATGGCCCAATGTACCCACGGGTGAAGGTATCTTAATTCCGCCTATATAAAGTTTCTTATTGGGAACCAATCTATGAACATCAAAACCTAGTCCAAATTTTACTAAATTGTTAAACTTAATATCTGAGTTTACTGTAATTTTATTATTTGTGATTTCTCCTTTTATGATCTTTATTTTCTTACCAGCTCTTACAAATAAGTTTGCATCATCAGTAACTTCTGTACTTTTGTTATTTTGTAGTGCGTATAACTTTTTATAATTAAATGCTTGTGGGGTTTGAATTAAGTAAATATTTTCTCTTTTTAAATTTGTAACAATATTTAAAGTTTTTTGTTTAATAGAATCTGTTGTTTGAATTGCAGGAATTACACAATCACTTGATCTCAATCCTTCCATTAATCTTTTTAAAAGTTTCAGAGAAAAATTTGGTCTAGCAGCATCATGAATTATTACGTTTTTAAAATTATTTCTTTTAATACTTTTTAAGGCAATATAAGCAGATTCTGCTCTTGTTTTACCACCTGTGATAATATTAATATTTTTAGTATTAAGTTTTTTGATATAATTTTTATGTTCTTTATTTATTACAAGAACAATTTTATTAAATTTATTAAAAACTTTGGCTTTATCGATTGAATGCAATAATAAAGGCTTACCTCTATAATTAGCGTAGGGTTTTGGGGTACTTGAATTAAATCTTTTACTTTCGCCTCCAGCAAGTATTATAAAACAACTATTCATGATAAAAATATATAACACATAATTTAGCTCAGAATGATTGATTTTATTAAAAAAAACATATTTATCATTATAATATTTTTAATCTCATTATCGTTAGGTTTTATAACTTTTTTAACATTTATTGATAAAGGTTTTTTAAAGTTATCTGATAACAACCTGCAGATTTTATTAATCGGAAATATTGCATTGTTAATATTTCTTTTTTTTATGATATTTTCAGAAGTAAGAACTTCCTTAAAGATAGATGTTGATGTAAGTGGCTCTAAAGCAAATAGAAAGTATATAACTTTTTTTGCATTATTTACTTTAATTCCTTCAATCTTAATTTCTTTATTTTCATTATTCCTTCTTTCATTTGCGCTTGATAAATATTTAGATAAAAAAATAACAACAGCTGTTAATAATTCTTATGAAATTGCAAAAAGCTACACAGAAGAAGTTAGAACAAAAACACAATCAGAGATAATCTTAATAGCATTTGATTTAAACAAAAGTATTAATTTCTTAAACTCAAACATTAATCAATTTAAAAGTTTTCTTAACACTCAGAAACTAATTAGAGGTATGGATGAAGTTCATATTATTGATGGTAATGGAAATTTATATTTATCAACACTCAAAAATAATGCTTTGTACGCACCACCTTTAAGTGATGCCTTAGAAATGGTTCAAAATGATAAAAGGCCTCTTAAGATTATTAATGCTTTTAAAAATCAAACAGCATCAATAATAAAACTTGAAAATTTTGATGGCAAATATTTATATATAGTTAAATACTTAGATAAAAAAATTTCTCAATACTTAATTGAATCTCAAGAAGCACTCAATTTTTATTATACTGTTTTAAACAAACAAACTGGAATTAAGATATCTTTTGTATTTATTTATCTTGTTATAGTTTCACTGTTATTATTTTTATCTATATCAATTGCTATAAGATTTTCATCAAGATTTTTTAGATCAATTAATAATTTGATTATAGCATCTTCTAATATTGGAAAAGGTAACCTTGATATTAAAGTACCAGAAATTAAGACTGACAAAGACATGGAAATCTTAAATCAAAATTTTAATTTGATGATAGATAAATTAAAATCGCAACAAGAAAAACTTATAATTAAAGAAAGACACGAAGCTTGGGAAAATTTAGCTAGAAAATTAGCTCATGAAATTAAAAATCCATTGACACCCATTCAATTGACCATTGATAAATTAAAGAGTAAATATTCAGAAAAAATAGAAGACCATGAAAAAAATGATTTTTCTAAAAGTTTATTGATTATAGGTAAACAAATTAAGCAAATTGAAAATTTAGTTAATGAATTTTCTGATTTTGCCAGAATGCCAAAACCAATTCTTAATGATAACAACCTAGTTTCCTTGATAAAAGATAACATTAAATTAATAAACGAATTAGATAGCAAAATTATAATTGATTTTAAACCAGGAAAAAACGAAATACTGCTAAATTCTGATAGTGAGCAATTAAGCAGGGTATTCTTCAATTTAATTAAAAACTCTATTGAAAGTATACAGGATAAAAAGATAGATAAAGTTCATTTGATAGGAAAAATTAACATTTATTTAAATGACAGTGCGGAAAAAATTAACTTTATAATTATTGATAACGGATTAGGATTTGGAATATTTGAAGACAATATAAAAAACATTTTAAATCCTTATTTTACAACGAAAAAAAAAGGTACTGGCTTAGGTTTATCCATTGTTAATAAAATAATATATGATCATAATGGAAAAATTAATTTTATTTCACTTGAGAATGGTGCAAAAATAGAAATTATATTTATAAAATAATGAGTACTGAAATATTAATTATTGATGATAACGCTGATATTAGAAATATAATTAATGATTTGATTATTGAAGCTGGCTACAAAACAAGATTGGCTGCAAACTACAATCAGGCTTTAAACGAGATTGACAAAAAACTTCCAGATGTTGCAATTATAGATGTTAAGCTAGACAAAGGTGACAATGATGGTCTAGAGCTTTTATCACACATTAAAACTAAGGATAAAAATATTCCAGTTATAATAATTACAGGACATGCAAACGTAGAAATGGCTATTAAAGCTTTAAAAGCTGGTGCTTTTGAATTTATTGAAAAACCTTTTAATCAAGAGAGATTATTAAATTTTGTTAATAGAGCTATTGAAAATATAAACCTTAAAAACAAGAACAAGGAATTTGAAAGTAAACTTTTTTATTCTTATGAGCTAATTGGTGTTAGTGACAATATTAGAAATATAATAGACCAAATTAATAAAATCTCAGTTTCCGAAAGTAGAATTTTTATCAATGGACCTACTGGCTCAGGTAAAGAGTTGATTGCAAGAAAAATACATAAAGAATCTAAAAGACAAAAGGGCCCTTTTGTTATCCTGAATGGTGCATTGCTAGATATAAAAAAATATGAATTAGAATTATTTGGTGAGGAAAAAGATAATGGTTCTATAACTTATGGTGCTTTAGAGAAGTCATCAGGGGGTATACTTTTAATAGATGAAATTTCTGAAATCCCACTTGATACTCAATCTAAAATTTTAAGAGTTTTAATAGATCAAAAATTTAAGAGAATTAATGGTAATCATGATATTAATGTTGATGTAAGAATTATATGCACATCGAGTAAAGATATAAAAAAAGAAATAGAAAATGGTAATTTTAGAGAAGATTTATATCATCGACTTAATGTATTCGAAATTAACATTAACCCTTTAAAAGACAGAGTTTCGGACATACCTTTATTGGTTGAGTATTTCTCTGAAAAAATATCAACAAATTATAATTTAAAAAAACTAAGTATTGATACAAATAATAACTATCTACTCAATTATGATTGGCCAGGTAATGTTAGAGAATTAAGAAATTTAATAGAGAGGATTGCAATACTTTCACCCGATAGTGCTGATAAAATTTCAAATATTATTAAAGAATCCCTAAAAACGCCTGATATTAAGAATACACCATCAGAAAACTCTTTATCTATACCATTAAAAGAGGCTAGAGAAAATTTTGAAAAAGAGTATTTAACTACACAACTAAAAAAATTTAATGGCAATATTTCAAAAACTGCCGATTTTATAGGAATGGAAAGATCTGCCTTACATAGAAAGCTTAAAGGCTTAGGGATCAAGGAATTAAACTAATGAATATTATTATTTGTGGCGCTGGTAGAGTAGGTTTTACTATTGCAAAAATTCTAAGTGAACAAGGACACTCGATAACTATAATCGATCAATCCAGCGAAGATATACAAAAGATTAATGATACACTTGATGTTAAGTCTATTGTGGGCAAAGGTACTTATCCCTCTATTTTAGAAAAAGCGAATGCAATGGATGCTGATATGATTATTGCAGTAACGCGTAACGATGAAATTAATATGTTGATATGTCAAATAGCATTCTCAATATTTAATGTTCCAAAAAAAATAGCAAGAATTAGGTCACAAGATTATTTAAATCCTAAATTCACTAAAGTTTATAATAAAGAAAATTTACCAATAGATGTTATTATCTCACCTGAAATTGAGATAGCTAAGTCTCTTCAAAGAAAATTAGAAGCACCAGGCTCACTAGATAATGTCCCTTTTGCAAATAATAAAATTAGATTACTTGAGATTTTGATAGATACTAATTGTCCAATAAAAGATATTAAACTTAACGAACTTACCAAAAAGTATCCAAAATTGAATTCAAATATAATGGGTGTTATTAGAGATGAAAAATTTATTTTATTAAAAAAAACTGACGTAATGCTTAAAGATGACAAAGCTTATGTTGTAATTAATGCCTCACAAATGAATGAAACTTTAGCAGCCTTTGGCCACACAGAAAAGATTTCCAATAAGATTTTGATTATTGGTGGAGGAAATATAGGATTTAGTCTAGCAAAAAATTTAGAAGAAAGTTTTGAATCTGCAAGAGTTAAGATAATAGAAAAAGACAAAGAAAGAGCTGAACTTATCGCAAGCCAATTAAATAACACCATTGTCATAAATGGTGATGCACTTGATGAAGAGGTTTTATTAGAGGCAAATTTAGAGGAGGTTCAAACTGTTTTGGCACTTACAAATGATGATGAGGATAATTTAATGGTAAGTGTATTAGTTGAAAAATTTGCTAAAGATAATGATGAATTAAGTGATAAAAGAACTATGGCTTTGATTAACAAGCCTAATTATTCTCTTTTACAAAATTCTTTAAAAATTGATGATTTTATTGATCCTAGAATGAATACTGTTTCCAGCATCTTAAAGCATATCCACAAGGGAACTATTGAAAATGCTTATAGTATTTTAAATGGTGAATATGAAATTATTGAAGCGGAAATTATTGAAACCTCAGAGTTAGTAAATAAAGAATTAAAAAATTCAAATTTACCCGATGAAATAAGAATTGGTGCAGTTTTAAGAGGCGATCAAGTTATTATTCCTAGATCAAATTTTTTATTTAAAAAGTCAGATATTGTTGTTCTTTTGGCTAAAAAAGATTTCTTACATGTTGTAGAAAACATGTTTCGTATAAGCTCTATTTAATTTAATGAAATACTTTAAACTCATTTACTTGAGTATTTTTTTTGGAATAGTTTCTATTTTAGCTTTTTTTAATATTACTTATTCTTATTACCTAAACCTCTATCTAAATTTAAACACTTACGTATATACTTTAATAGTCTCCATTTTTTTAGCTATACTATTTTATTACGCAAAAAATAATGATGAAAAGAAAATAACAATATATGACAAAATATTAACAATTCTTCTTGGTTATTTTTTATTACCACTGGTAATTTCAATCCCATTTTATTTTAGTATTTATAATTTAACTTTTATTAACGCTTTCTTTGAGTCTATATCTGGGTTTACATCAACTGGATTTACTATTTTTGATAACATTAATCATATAGATCAAAGTTTAATATTGTGGAGATCTGCATCACAGTGGGTAGGTGGTCTTTATTTTTTATTCTCTATAATATTATTAATTGATATTTTTGATCATAGTTTTAAAAAATCTTTAACTAATTTTTTATCTTTTAATAAATCTGAAACTTTTAAACAAGCCATGAAAATTTTTCTTTTTTATTCATTAATTACACTTTCAATTTTTATAATATTAAATTTTTTTGATATTAGGTTGTTTAATTCTTTAAATCTAGCTATGACCATAATTTCATCAGGTGGTTTTTTACCATCAAATAATTTGTCCAATATCCTGATCAATAATTCCCAAGTTATAATTACATCAATTTTATTACTATCTTCTTTTTTTAGTATCTTTTTGATTTATAATCTAATCTTTACAAAAAATCATAACCTTAATTTCTTTAACGAAGATATTCATTTATTATTTTATTTTTTATTTTTATTAATCATATTTTTTGTTTTTCTAAATTTAGAAAATAATTTTAGTGAATTGTTTTTATCTTTAACGAGTAGTATTTCTAATGCAGGGTTTTCTTTAAATAATTCTTCTAATAATTTATCATTTATCTTTTTAATACTTGTTATTATTGGTGGTTCTTTTTTTTCCACAAGTTCTGGTATTAGGTTTTTAAAAATTTATTCTTTATTTAAATACTCAATTAATGAAATTCTTTCTTACAGTAGGCCTAAAAATATTTATATAAACAAACACTTGTTTTCAAAAGATTCATTTAGATTAGATGAAATTTATAAATATTTTCTATCTGTAATAGTTTTTATAATTTCTTTATTAATCTTAACTTTTTTATTGACTCTAAGTGGAATTGAATTTGAAAACTCTTTTAAGCTCTCAATTTTAACAATAATGAATACTGTTAACTCTTCAATGTTTGGTATGGGTGATTTTAGTTTTTATGATCTACATTTTGTAACCAAGTATTATCTAATTTTCTTCATGATTGTTGGTAGACTTGAGCTTCTAACTTTATTAATTATTTGTAAAAAATTTCTTTTTAAAAATTAAATTCGTACTATAAATACACTTATATTAATTTGC
>Ga0209383_1001150_pt1 | contig 16885 bp, 15 predicted proteins | sample CoawatmetaG02DNA_FD_187510 | JGI IMG/M metagenome (GOLD analysis project Ga0209383, IMG submission 187510) | Marine microbial communities from the West Antarctic Peninsula - Coastal water metaG029-DNA (SPAdes) (version 2) | ecosystem: Environmental > Aquatic > Marine > Coastal ... | reverse complement strand
ATCGGACGCTTATTTTAGTCTTATCTCCGTCAAGAATAAAGCTTTTAACCTTTTTTAATTTAATATTATAGTCACCTACATCTGTAGATGGTCTAAATTTTATTTCTTTTGTAGTATTTCTCTTAACCTTAACCTTTGATGAAGATAAACTTTTCTTCTTATCAAAGACGTGCTTTCCATAATCTAAAAGCTTACAAACAACAGGTGATGCATCAGATGGAGATACCTGAACCAAGTCGAGTGATGCGACTCTAGCTGATTCTAAGGCTACAGAGAAAGCTACCAATCCTTGCTTTTCCCCGTTTGATCCAATAAGCATAACTTCGCTGGCTCGAATTTTTTCGTTAATAGGTGTGATATTTTTTTTCTGAGAAGCTATGAGAGTACCTTTAAAGAAATAGAAAAGTTTATGAACATTAAGTATTAAATATAATGTTATGTATTTGCGATGATTTGATGTTTATCATTTTGTGATGGTGATTTTATACTAATTAGCCTATTACGCAATAAAATTTTACTTAGGGCTGAAGAATAAGATGATTCCAACTATCAACACTTTTTTCATAGACTTCTCTTTTATTTAATCGTGACTCATGTCCTTCCCAGAATTCAAAATAGTAAGGAGTAAATGAGTAGCCTCCCCAAAACTCCGGGCATTTTTTTAAATTATCATTTTTTAAAGATTTAATATAATTCTCTTTGACTTGGCTATAAGACTTTATTGGTTCTGATTGGTTGGATGAAATAGCTAATGCATTTTTTTCTTCTGATCTATCAAAAAAATATTTTTGATTGTATTCATTGGAAGTTTTTTTTATTTTAGCCTTTATTCTGATCTGAACATTAATGCTAGGCCAATATACTAATGCAGCTATTTGGTCGTGAGAATTAAAAGAAAATGCTTTTGGAGAGTCATAATTACTAAAAAAAATAAACTCATCATGTGAAATAAATTTAAGATTTATGAATCTAGAATCAACCTCACTTATCTCCTTGTTGTAAGAAGAAATTGAAATAGCCTCAATGCCTTTTTGACCTGCATCAACAGCTTCACGATATTTCTCTTTAAACAGCATGTAAGGTATTTCTTGATTTAAGTTATTAAATTTGATCATTGTATTAAAAATTTAAAAAATTAATTATATACGTCTTATTACCAATCAAGAACTATAAAAACTAAACCTAAAAAAAACTGCATAATGCAGCTTCTTAAATCTATTTATTTTTTTAAAAGTTGATAAGGGTATTTATTGCAAAAAAAAGGGCAGAGAAGCCATAACAGTTAATTAGTATAATTCAGTTCTTGCTTTAACTCGGTCGGCGGCTCAGGCAAATCCTTAAAAACCCTCCAAGCTATTTTTGTGCTTGGAAAAAGAACAGCCCAAGCTGTAACAAAAATTGCCACAAAATAAATATAAAGACTCTTATTCGAGACAAACCACTCTTCAAGCGCTCCCTTATACGGGGCTATAACATCTGAATAGAAATCAACGGAGGCGTTTGCACCGTGCATTATCTCTTCCTCACCACGAAATATGATCGAACCTATACCTGAGAGGCCTGGTCGAACTTGCTTTATAATACTCTGAGTGTTTTCCGAATAAGCTCCAAATGTTTGGGTAGTTAGCGGTCTTGGGCCGATAACACTCATATCACCAAAAAAAATATTCAATAGCTGCGGTAGCTCATTTATCTTAGTTTTACGCAAAAATGTCCCTACTGGCAGCACTCTGGGATCACCCCTCATCGTGACCGTACCAGTACCAATATTTGGACTATTTTTTAACATAGTCGCAAACTTAAACAACTTAAATTTTTCCCCGCCCTGACCGATTCGCTCCTGTAAAAAGAACACCTCACCTTCGCCAGTGAATCTTAGTATTATTACTATTGGCACCAACAAAGGGAAAAGTAACAATAAAGCTATTCCAGAAAATAAAATGTCAAAAAAACGGTCCATTATTACATCCTCTGATCTAGATATTTACCCGTCTCTTTATGAGCAAACTCAGGCAGGAGTCCAAAATATAATTTAACAATCTCATCTTTTGTCCAAGTGCCTTTTCTCCTAAGAACTTCAATTCCGTCCATAAAATCGTTTAACTTAGCCTCGTTAAAATCAGGCTGATTTTTGATAACTCCAACCGTCTTAAAACGCTCCGTATCTAAATCTTCCTTATCAGTAAAGAATTCCTCAAAGTCCTTTTCACCCGTTGTGTCACTCTTGAAGAAATAACATGGCCATTGTTTATTGGCGATCAACTCCTCCGCTCCATCTCGCGCCTCATCCTCAGACTCACATTCATAAGGTTCATAGCCTCGTTCTCTTAAATAGCGAACAGCAATTTCAGAAAAAGTAATCTGATGTAATTTCTCACTGAGTTTAGGAAAGAATATATCTCGATTCTTCCCCAATAAACCAGATAATAGGCAAAGTTCGCCTGATTCCTGCGGCGTTACAAAGTAACGTCGAATATCATTTGGAGCTGAGAACGGCTGTTTTTTTGCAAACCGCTGATTAAATCCATGAAGCAGGGAGCCATCAGAAAATGCTACATTTGCAAAACGCGCCATTGAAATTTTTTGGGTCAAGCTTTCACGCATTAAGAACATTTCCATTATCCGCTTACTAGCACCCATCATATTAACGGGGTTTGCCGCTTTATCTGTTGAAACACAGAAGTATTTTTTAGCACCCATGTCTTTTGCCAATCGCAGGGTCCTAACGGTATTAAATACATTGACCATTATCATTCTCATGAGTGTATAAGGATCTTTCTCACTTCTAACATGCTTTAAAGCTGATAAATTAAAAACATAGTCATAAGGCCCCTCATTCTTCATAAGAGACTCGAATTCAAGAGACCCACAATCGAGAGCAAAAGTCTTAAACTCACCGGGGCCGTAACCAATAGTACTTCGAAGGTCGCGAACAAGCTCAACCATATTATTTTCAGAAATATCAACCACATGAAGGACTTTAGGTTCACGTCTAAAAATTTCTCGAGTAACCGCCTGCCCGATTGAACCGGCTCCTCCAATAACTAAAAAACTACCGCTGGATACTAGATCTTTAACAATTTTAGATGAATCCAAAATATCCTCATCTAAAAGTTGAGCTCTTCTTCCTATAAGTGATAAATAATTCATGTTTTTAACTCCCTTCCTTTTACCGCTAGACAAAGAACATCAATAGTTCTTTTGGCTTGAATCTCCCTAGAAAAAAATGGAGAAGCTTTCTTACCACTTGAAGCCAAAGAAGCACGAAGATCTGGATTCTCCTTCAATTCCCTGATCTTTTTTGCTAAGGCGCCTGGGTTATCCGGCGGAGCAACTATTCCAGATCCGCACTTTAAAATCAAACGACTTCCATCGCTTTCAGGGCCGCAGTATATAATGGGACGTCCCGAAGCCATAGTTTCAAATATTTTAGACGGTATCACATTTTCAAACACCGGGTCGTTTTTAAGGTGCACTAACCCAACATCACACAGTCCCCAGTAACCCGGTATGTCTTCTCTAAGCTGCTGTCCAACAAAATGAACGTTCGTTGCATTCAACTCTTCTGCTAAACACATCATTGATGACTTATCAGCTCCTTCGCCAACAAATAGAAAATGGATATCTTTATCCTTCAAAATTGCAGCTGCTCTCACTGCATTCAATAAATCATGAGACAGCCCATGAGTACCAATATATCCAACAACAAATTTATTTTTCAAATTTAAACTAGCAGCTAAATGTTCATCATATTTTGGTTGAGAAAACATAGCAGTATTTGCGCCGTTTATTACAACGTGCACTTTTTCTTCATTAACCCCTTTAGCTGTGAGAGCAGATTTAAAGCTGTCAGTAAATACGATTATCTGCTTAGATGTTCTATAAATAAAGTTTTCGATAAGCTGAAAAAACTTGTACGCCAAAGAGTTGCGACTCATTCCAGTTGTCCCAGCAATTGAGTCAGGCCAAAGATCTCTTATTTCTACAACATGAGGTGTTCGCTTCAGAAATGCAAAACCAATTGCTCCTAAAGGGGCAAATATATGCGGTGAAGTTGAGTAAACAACATCGGGCCTGCTCAAACTTAAACTATTGAAAAAGGATGAAAAAGCAAATGAGATATAATCAATAGTACGCTTAACCTTCCCTTTATTGTTAGTCATATAAGTACCTACCCTCAGCACATTTATCCCATCTAGCACCTCCCAATACCTAACTTGGTTTTTATATCCCTCATAAGGTTTACCCAAAGGATAGTTTGGTACATTTGTAATAACTGTTACATTGTGGCCTTGCTGAACCCATATCTTACATCGATCAAATATATGAGCTGCAGGAGCGCTGATCTCAGGTACAAAGTGGTCTGTAAAAAAAAATATTTTCATATTAGAGCCAATTTACCACAAGCTTAGTTTTCCCACCTAGTTTTCGGTGAAGTACCAAAGTTTTCATAGGTGACAGTTTTCCAAAACTCTCCGCATAATAATTAGCCTCTATAGAAACATCGTCAGCTTCAGACTTCCAAGCAACTTTTATGCCGTCCGTGAAAATAAAATATCCACAATCTTTTGAATCTGATAGTATGAGCCGAACGTCAGGGTGAATATGAAACCGTGTCAAATAACTTACGTTACCGGCATCAACATTATCCTCGACAGTAAATGCTTCATCGAATAATGATACAGTCCTCTGATGAACCGGTGAGCCTGCTATATAGCGATAGCCATCATGCTCTGCACTTACAGAGCAGCTATCAAAAAATGAAACATTTTGCACCCGAGATCTGCGACCTACCCTGAATCCAGACCAAATTTCTGAAGAATTTTGACCCTCGATCTCGACTGTTGAATGAGCGGCTGTGCTTCTCTCATAGTACCTTCTAACTCCATTGCCATATTCTGATGTACCTATATTTACAAACAATCTTTGCCTAAACAACGAAACCTCTAGCGCAAGCGCATCTGCGTGGCCATGACCCGCAAGATAACTAGCGCCAACTTCGGCAACATCAAAAAATACCACTGCATTCTTATTGCTCAATCGAATATAACCAGTAGCGTTTAAATATTTAATGCTATCGAGTTGTTCAGCAAAATCACTCCCAATGATTTTATTGGTCCGATTGACCAGACCCCTTGGGGTTTCGGCCGCTCCAAGCACAGAATCATTAAAATACGCTATTTCGCCGTCAGAATGACACATATATGCCAGCCATCGATTCATGGAAATAGCAGTCTGCGTAAGATATGTAGATTCAGCTGCCAAAATATGAGGGGCTGACTCCTCCTTTGAAAGTTGGAGAATGTCTAGCACCAATTCCAACATTAAACTATGGTACATGGGGGATAATTCAAAATGACCGCCATCATCCAGTATTTGCTCTCGTAGTTCATGTTTAAGAATTTTTACTCCTAGTGCAAGCCACCTATCTCCTAACTTACCACCAAAAAAATAACCGGCAAAAATTAAAGCTTTAGCATTTTCTAGTAAATGATTTCCTAATAAATGATATTCTAAGGTGCGTTCGAGAAAGCGTACTTGCTGAAAAAGACTCGATAATTGACTGGGGGATGCCTCAGATCTTCGTTCCCAGAACCACTTAATCCAGTTGCATATCCTAAGCGATAAAGGGTACGGATCCCATGCAACGCCCATACTAGAAGAATTATCTCTGATCCACTGGTCAACTAACGACTCCTTTAGGCTTTCAGTTGTATTCTTTCCCAAAAGTCCTTCGAAGTAGTGAAGGTTATATAGCCAAAGAAGTGGTATATTGCTTTGATGCCAGCCGACTGGAAACTTCAATTCAATTGTTTTATTAAGGAACCTAAACTTATGGTGGTCTAACAAAGAATCATGCTTATTTGGGAATTTTGATGGGGCCTCATATTTCCTAATAACCATATCTCTTGAATCAGACAAACAAGGTAGTTTAGGTTTATATATCATGCGCCGAACTCTATGATAAATCTGCTTTATCCTTAGATACTTAAGGGTTCTGTAGTACAAGCCAAAAACTTTCAACCATGCCATATTATGAGGTTTTTATGTTAAGTAACTGACCTGCCGCAATGATACTAAACTTTGATACTTCCATCAGTTGTGCAAATGGAATTGGGCATTCTGACCCCGCTTCGATAGATTCGACAAATGCATTAGCACAATCTGTTATTCCCTTATCCTGACGGAAGAGAGATTTAGATTTTAATCCATTAAAACCATAACTTTTGAGTTTTGAAAAATTATCTAGCACAGCAACACCACCTGACTGAAATACTTCAATCCTTTCTTTAGGGAAAGATCTATGGCCATTAGCGAAGTAGTGAACTGTTCCAATAGAACCATTTTCGAAGTTTAAAGTTAATGTAACTGTATCGAAATTTTTAGTAGCTTCAATATCGCCACCCATCGCGGAACTATGAATCGACAAAATAGATGATCCAGTTAAAAATCGACAGATATCAATGAAATGACATGCCTCTCCAATAATACGACCACCACCTCTTTCTAAATCATGCACCCAGCTTTCAGAGGGAATTGAGCCAGCATTACATGTATACACGATTGACATAGGTTGCTGCTGTTTCACTGCGCCTTTTAAAGCAACCATTAAAGGTGCAAAGCGACGATTAAACCCAACCATCAGGCAACTAGCTTTTCCAGCTTGCTTGCTTAAGTTATATGCCGAATCGATTGCCTTTAACTCAACCATATTTAGCGCCAATGGCTTTTCAACAAAAACATTCTTGCCTTTTTCTAAGGCCGCTACGGTGAATTTGGCATGACTGTCATGCTGGGTAGCGATAACTACTGCATTAATTTCTTCGTCAGTAAAAATCGTTTCAGTATCTGTTGTATTTTTTTCAAACTTAAACTTCCTTCCATAATGTGATCCTGTTATGCCTTGAGAAGACGAAATAGTCTTTAGAGTAATATCATTTTTATGAAAAGCAGGTAGGAGAGTGCGGCCAGCATGGTTACCCGCGCCGATGAGACCCAGCACTACCTTTTTGTTTTCACTTCTAACTTCTGGCTCGATGGTATCGAGAACAATAGTCCTTGATAAATTAATATTTTTTACATCATAGGTTATCAGAATACCCAAAACAGTTTTATCTGTGAGCAACTTTTCATAAGCTTTTGATGCAAAGTCAACGTCAAAGCTACAGCTCTGTAATCTTTCTACAGCTATTGATTTCTCAGAGAACATATCTAAAACTGCTTCAAAATTTCTGTTCTCAGTCCATCTCACATACCCTATCGGGTAATCATTACCCTCATCTTCATAAAATGGGTCATAGCGGCCAGGACCATAAGAGCAAGACACTCTAAAACTAATCTCTTTTTCATAAAAATCGCTACGTTGAAGATTTAGACCAACCACGCCAACTAGCACAATACGGCCATTTTTCCGACACATCGTTGCAGCATTATGGACTGGTTCATTACTGTCCGTAGATGCAGTAATTATGACAGCATCTATGCCACGACCCCGAGAAAACCTTTCCGCTGTATCGATAGGGTCCTCACCGGAACCCAAAGTAAGGCCTTCAGCTCCAAATGACTTTGCTATATTTACTTTGTCGGCATCATAATCCAAACCAAGCACACGACAACCATTGGCGCGAAGAATTTGTACCGTCATCAAGCCGATTAAACCGAGACCCATAACAACTATGCATTCGCCCAAAGTAGGGGCGGTCAACCTTATTCCCTGAAGTGCTATAGAACCTACCACAGTGAAAACGGCTGTCTCATCTGCTACATTGTCTGGTATGGCGGCTACCAAATGTTTCGGAACACATACGACTTCCGCATGTCTACCATTTGAAACTACTCTATCCCCTACTTTGAATTCCGTCACGCCTTCTCCTACTTCATCCACAATACCCACATTAGAGTAACCCATGGGCAAGGGTTGATTTAATTTCGATGTCACAGCATCAATCGTAGGCAACAAGCCATCTGTTTTTACTTTATCCAAAACCATTGCAACTTTTTCCGGTTGCTTTCTAGCTTTTTGCAAATAATTTGATTTGCCAAAATCTACCAACATTCTTTCAGTCCCAGCTGAAATAAGAGAGCAGGAAGAACGTATAAGAACATGCCCTTTTCGACACTGCGGACGCGGCACTTCATCTAAAATTGTATCTCCATTACCTACATCTTGATAAATTTGCTTCACATTTGGCCCTCATTTTTTACATTTGAATTATCTTTTATCTTAGCCTCAGCTTCAATGAAACTAAAAGTGCTCGTATTGGTTTTACTCTTTACCATGTCGGTAATATGCAGCATCAACATGGTAGACAGTAAAACCTCAGACCACGGACGTTGATAAAGAGGATTTTTTTCAAACATCTGAACTACTGAAGTTTTATGACCAACGTCCTTGGGCCAAAATTTATACTGTTTAAATTTATTCTTATCCCACAATTTCATAGTCTGGTAGTCCTCAATTTTCGCCATTACATTCCCGTGCTGGAGATTAATCGACTCACTTACCCCATCAAATGGCTCTCCTCGAGCAGTGAACGTCATGGTTACTAAATCACCTCTATCAGAACTCATAGACAATGAAAAATTTTCCTCTCTCAATTCATCATCTGAACATATCAAGCTAATATTCCAACGATCAGCAACACTCGACTGACTCAATAAATGCACAGTAAGATCTATCCAATGGCCAACGTTCCCACAGATCCTAGTCCCCTCCTTCGGATCATAATACCAGTGGTCGCGGTCAATAGCATGGCCTGCAATAAAATATTGAATAGTAAAAGGATGATCATGTGATGAGAGTTTTTCCCGCAAGATTTGAGTGGCCTTTGCAAAGGGTCTATTATAACCAACAAATAAGTTGTGCTCTTTACCTTTTACCGCTTCACAAAGATCGGCAAGCTGGTCCCAAGAGACCGAAATGGGTTTTTCCACATGGACTTTCATGCCCTTTTTAAGGCCTGCAATTGTTTGTGACGTGTGTGATGCATGGTTAGAAGCGACGAAAAGATATTTCGCTCCCTTTAACTCTAGTAAATCTTCGAAGGATTTCGTGTAGTATTTATACCCATAATTATCTTGGGCACGCATAGATTGAATTTCATCAATGTCATAACAACCTAAAAATCTATTCCCTAATTTTTTTGACATAAAAAATGATGCCGTAGTGAGTCCGAACTGGCCGCATCCAGCAAGCACAATGTCTCTGCTGCGCGGGAGTAGACTAAAGACAGGAGGTATTGCAATGGAAAGACGATTAAGCGTCTTTGCATAAGTCCTGTGAAAGCCCCACATTTTTATAGAGCGCCAAACCCTTTGTATTTTTATAATTGGCCCTGAGAGCTCGTAATGAAGCTTTTGGGGGTCTTTTCCTGAATCTTGCATAATATTATATTCCCTGAAAAAATATTTTACCTAAAAATTTATATATATGGGCTCTGGTGTACTAAATATTACGTAAATAAATAAAGTTTATTAACACAAATTATCATATCCACAAACCTCTTGTATCTATAATTATTCCCTTTGGCAGATCATCAACCTTAAACTCATCATGGTCAACAAGAAGAACATGTATATGTGCAGATTCAAAGGCATCTTCCATACAAACGAGCTCTAAATTACTTATTTGTATTGGAATAGAATCAATATTTGGCTCTACAACAATAACTTTTCCTTTATGACTTTCTGATAATTTGACCGCAATTTCAAGAGATGGACTCTCGCGAAGATCATCTATATTTGCCTTAAATGAAAGGCCATAACAAGAAATAACAATGTCATCAATAGACTTATAAGAGTTCTCTTTTAGGTATTCTAAAATCCCTTTATCAATCTTATCGAGAACCCATTGAGGCTTTCTATCATTAACATCTCTAGCAGAGCGAATTAAAGGACTTTCTGCAGGGGATTTACTTATAATAAACCAGGGATCAACAGCAATACAATGGCCTCCAACACCAGGACCTGGGTTAAGAATATTAATTCGAGGGTGCTTATTTGCAAGTGATATTAATTCCCACACATTAATTCCAAGATCATCGCATATCATTGAAAGTTCATTTGCAAACGCTATTTGAACATCTCGGCAGCTATTTTCTGTAAGCTTTGTCATTTCTGCAGTTTTAGCGTTTGTAAGATAACACTCACCTTCTAAAAAAACTGAATACAAATCAGCTGCCAGCTTCGAGCATTTGCTGGTTATTCCACCAATTACGCGATCATTAGTCACTAGTTCATTAATGGTATTACCTGGTAAAACACGTTCAGGACAATAAGCTATCCTTATGTTTGAGTCTTCACCGTATTTGGTCGGAAATGTTAAATCAGGCCTAAGTGATTCTAGCCAATTTTCAACCAATTCTGTTGTTCCTACTGGTGATGTAGATTCAAGTATAACTATATCTCCTGGCTTCAAAACCACTGATAGCGATTCTATAGCTGCCTTAATAAAAGATATATCAGGCTTTGGGTTGCATCCATCATCATCAAAGTTAATTGGTGTTGGGACAGTAATTAAGAATGCATCGGCAGCCATTGGAGTCTCTGATGCGAAAAGGTAGCCATTCTTGACTGCAGTGTTAACAATATCTTCTAAGTTTGGTTCAACAATATGTATTTGTCCTTTATTGACCTTTTCAACCGTAGTTTTATTTATATCAACCCCAATTACATGTAGTTTATTAGACGCAAAAATTGCTGCAGTCGGCAGTCCAATATAACCTAACCCTACTATACAAATTTTAGAAAATACTTCTTTGTTACCCATGCTTATTCAACCTTATATTTTGATAATAATTTAACTATTTTTTTTGAAGCATTGCCATCGCCATACGGGTTATTAGCATTACTCATTGACAGATATTTTTGAGAGTCTCTTAGGAGTAACTGAATTTCTTGAACAATAATTTTACTATCAGTACCTACTAATTTTACTGTACCTGAATTAACCGCCTCAGGTCTTTCAGTATTAGTTCGCATTACTAAAACAGGCTTCCCCAATGATGGCGCCTCTTCTTGTATCCCACCAGAATCAGTTAAAATTATGAAAGATTTATTCATTAAGTAGACAAAAGCCAGATATTCCAAAGGCTCTATAAGAAAAATATTACTAACACCTTTGAGCAGTTTATAGACAGGCTCTTGAACACTTGGATTTAAATGAACAGGATAAACAATTTGAGTGTCTTGATTATTCTGCGCTAACTCTTTTAATGCCTTGCATATTTCTTGAAATCCATCTCCAAAATTTTCTCTTCTATGTCCAGTTACTAATATTAATCTTTTATTGTGATCTAAGAAATTAAATTTCTCTGAAAAATAATTTTGTAACTCTTGGCTATTTTCTAACTTATTTTTAATTAGGAATAAAGCATCTATAACAGTATTGCCTGTTATGCTAATTTTATTGCTATCTATATTTTCTTTAATTAGATTATTTTTTGCGTCTTGGGTTGGTGCAAAGTGATATTCTGTTATAGCGCTGATTAATTTTCTATTAGCTTCTTCTGGCCAAGGGGAATATATATTGCCTGTCCTTAAACCGGCCTCAACATGTCCCACTGGAATCTGATTATAAAAAGCTGCTAAACCAGCAGCAAAACTAGTCGCCGTGTCTCCATGAACAAGAACAAGATCTGGTTTTTCTTTGTCAAGTATAGGTTTCAAACCATTCACAACTAACCCAGTAATCTGGTTCAAGGATTGAGATACTTTCATAATATCAAGATCATAATCTGGTTTAATTTCAAATAGCTCAAGAACTTGATCAAGCATTTCCCTGTGCTGACCAGTTACACAAAGCTTCACTTCAAAATCTTTTGAAGAGTTTTTAAATTCTAAATAAAGTGGAGCCATCTTTATGGCCTCAGGACGAGTTCCAAATACAATAAGAATCTTATTCATGTTTATTATAAATCCTACCTTTTAACACTGCACAATTTAATACATTTTTAGAATATTTAGTTGATAAGTATAGTTTATAATTACACATAGTCTACTAACCGATTATTAACTGTAATCATAATCTAAATTAATGTATTTTTTTAGGGTTATATTTTATTATTTCATCTAGAAATTCTTGTGATGATCTAATAGTCTGCATTTTATTTTCCTCTTTAAGGAAACGCTTGACTGCCCTAGAGATAGATATAGCTGAATTTGGATCAAAGGCTTCAACAGGTTCAATTAAATCTCTTACATAATCAAGCTCAGAACTTATAATTGGCAACCTAAATTCACTTGCTTCGAGGAGAGGAATGCCAAAAGATTCAAAAAGTGATGGATAGATGAGAGCATCGGCACTTGCATATAATTCAATTATTCTTTTATGAGAAATATGTCCATGGTTTAAAATATTAATTTTATTTTTTTTTACTAATTTATTTAGGTATGAGTCAAGCGTTGGCCATAGATTAGTGTCTACAGTTATATGTAAAGTTGGTGTTATAGATTCTTGAGCGAGAATTTCCCAAGCTTCCAGAAGTTTTATATGATTCTTATGGGGCTCTCCTGATGCCACATAAATAAAATCTACATCTAAGTTAGATTCATGAGAGCCTATAAAAACTCTATCATTTAGCTCCATATCTAACATTGGGCATATTTTAAGTTCTATAGATGGAGATATTCTTTTTTTAAAGATTCTAGCCATAGTAGCAGTCTGGACAATTATTTGACTAACGAATTTTAAATTAACTTTTAGTAAGATTCTCTGAATTTTTATTTTAGTTTTTACAAAAAGGGGGAAACCTTGTATGCCTTTGTCGTCAATAAGATATCTATTTTGTATAAATAAAATAATAAAGCCAGGCATTTTAAATAAAGGTGGAAGGTTTGCGAAGAAAAGGATCGTATCACCATTATTTACATTTTTAGTAAGCCATTTTTCAAAAATTAATCTATGAATAAAAGATGGATTAATAGTTTTAACATCCCACCCCCTTAAGTCAATATCAGTTGTATCTAGTCGCTTATCAATTATTAAATTACATATTATATTTTTTGGTGGGTTTTTGATAAGTCCTTTTAATAGGGTCTTTCCACCACCTATATGAACCTGGGGGGCGTATAGATAAAATTTAGAACTCATGAAAGATATTTATCATCAAGGGCTCCAGGAATCTTAACTACAACAGTAGTTGTATTATCTAAAGCCTCAAATGCAGTAGCCTCATATGGCTCAATGGTAATAATATCACCCTGCTTCCAAGTTTTATTAAACATAATAACTTGACCCTCTAATATTAGAGTTATTTCAGTTGCAAGCTTATGATAATGTTTTTCTTCTTTATCTCCTTTAAGATATTTTTTAACAGCCACTTCACAATCTTTTGTTGAATGAGCTGTAGGTGAAAAACCGCCAACAAACCAACCCTTAACCATCTGTTCTAATTTATTAGTTTTCATTTTTAACACCTATTTTAAGTTTATATTATCGGCTTGGTTTTTATTTTTTAATGGAATATATTCATCTTGACTAAGCTCATAAATTCCGACTTTCAAGTCTTTTAGTATAAGCTCATTAAATGAGGGGGCTACAAAATATAAGCCATTTACCTCAGCTCTTTTAAGTATATTATTCTTCATTGCATCCACGAAATGTTTAGTTTTTTGGTACCAAAAAACTCCAGCAGTAGCATTAGAGCTAATTGGATTTCTCTGAGCAACCTCGACTACGAAATTATCTTCTAACTTTACAAATGAGTATCTGGGATGAACTGACTGAAATATTAGTGTTCCTGCATCTAATTCCCTTTTACGAAAATCATCTAAAAATTTCATAAAATCAATTTCAACAAGCTCATTAGCTGTGACAATTAAGAGTTCTTTTTCTTGATCTAATTGAGAAGCACATAAAAGTCCAGTACATCCAGAACCCTTAGTTTCAGCAGAAATATTCACAGACTTGGAGCCAGGTACTAACAATGAAGTAATATTATCTAGATGGAATTTTTGGAACTCAGATTCAAGAAATGCAAACATAACATCAGAGCCTATGATTGATTTTATCCTTTCAGCTATATGTTCAAGAACTGACTTACCTTTAACTTCTTTTAAACAAGAAGGATAGTCTCCCAAATCGTCAGAATATGCTGACTTGCTTGCAGCTAAAACTAATACATTAATTAAAGTATTATTAGGTTCTTTTGGATTCATAATTAATCTGCCTCCACTTCTAACTCGTTAATGCGATTTATAATATTCGCATATGTGACATCGGTTACTTCTTCAACAACCAATAAATTTCCTCCAGATGCTCGAGCTGCTTTGATTCCATTTTCATTATCTTCAATAATCAAACATTCTTTAGGATCAAGCTCAAAAGTACTCATCGCCTTTATATACATTTCAGGATCAGGCTTACCATGAGAGACGTCCTCATTAGAAACCAGTAAATCAAGATACTGATCTAAACCAGCTAGATTCATCATTACTTCAACGCTATTTCGAACAGAATTTGAGCATACTGCAGTTTTATATCCCAAAGAATATAATTTTGAAAGCGCATATTGATGAATAAAAACAGGATTGCAACTTGTATAAACAATGTCCATAGTATATTTTTGCTTTAGCTGATTAATAAAACCATGTAACTCTCTTGGCAAGCCTCTATTAGCAGATAAATATTCAAGCTTTTGAAGAGTTGGTAGGCCGTCAAATGTTGAGAGATGGTCTGCTCTAGAGATATTAATTCCAAATAAATCTAAAGCTTTATTTAATGCATCATAGTGCCAATCCTTAGCTTCAATAAGAACTCCATCCATATCAAATAAAACTGCTCTAATCTTCATAATATAATATCTTCGAAATAGTTTTTAGCATCTTCAGGAAAATCTGTACAAAGTAAGATTGATTCATTGTTTTGCAAACTTTTTAACTTACTCCATAAATTAATATGATTTCTTCCATGCAGTTCTGGTGAAATAATACAAAGTTTTTTATTATTTTTAATTAAATCGCTGATTGTCTGACTGCTGTACCATTCTGAATAAAATGCATCTAATAAAATTCCAGCTGATTTATCTGGCCAAACATTAGTTTCAAATTCACTTATTCTTGTATACACATTAATACCTTCTTTAAAATAAGATAACGTATCTGGTATGGACATATCAAAAACAAATACTTCTAATAAAGGATAACCCTCAAGCAATTTATTTAATTTTTTAGCTAATCCATCTGATTTTATATTAAGGGCTAACATTAATTTTTTTTCCACTATTTCATCAGCGGCAATTTTTAAAAAATTATTAAAATTTAGTGAAGAGTCATATGGAATATCATGAGAAATAACTAATTCACCATTATGATCACGAATATCTATTTCAAAACCAAAACCATGTTCAATTGAGCGGGATAGTGCAAGTAAGGAATTTTTTTCAGGCTCTGATTTCCAATAACCTCTATGAGATAATATTCTCATTTACTAAATATCTAGAGCACGAAATAAAACTGAACTATGAAGAAAATCATTCAAATCATCAGGAGTTCCTAAGCCATGCATTCCTTTTTCTACACTTCCTATATTAAAAAAATTAAATTTGAAACCTTCTTCTATTAAGATGTTGTATGCGGGAGCAACATAGAATTCATTATTAACCCTTAGATCACGTTCAATCATTTTTTTGGCGGCATCAACAAAATCAGACCCTTTATTAAAATTATAAATTCCAACTGTTGCTTCATTAGATATAACTTCTTTTTCAACGACCCTTGTGATAAAAGAACTAGAATCAACATCAATAAATGACCATTTTTTATCGTTTGCTATCATTGTCATAATAGCGCCATCAGAACTATTAGCGTCTATAAAGTTAATATATTTATTTATATCAAAATCTATATATTGATCACTATTGGCAATCATTAAGGGCGCATCACTGTTTATAAATTCTTCTGCCTTTAGTACAGTGCAAGCAGCTCCATCTGTAACCCCGTCAATACCAATCACTTCACACCCAGGAGCCCAGTCCTTAAGTTTGGCTGATAAGTCATATGAATGGATATGTTCATTTTGGCAGATAAAAATAAACCTGTGATCACATGCTGGCTTTATATTTTCTATTACAACCCGAATCATAGGAATATTATTAATTTCGATAAGTGGCTTCGGGTCTGTATAGCCCTCTTTAGAAAACCTAGAGCCAGCCCCAGCCATTGGTATAACAATATTCATGTATTATCTATTTACCTATTTTTTTATTTAAAAGATCTTCATTATACTCAAGATTGTCTCCTTTTGTATAAAGCATTAACCAATCATTGAAAGATATTTCAGGGTGTTTACCAAAATTTTTATAAGGGTTTTGATTTAAAGAATATTTTGGCCAAATGATTCCAAGCGCATGCTGATCTATAATAATAAAATATTTTCCGAAAGCCTTCATGCTATCTGAAATTGAAAAATTAAGGCGTAAACCTAAATACCTCAAATATTGAGTACAAAAACGAACTTCACAAATCTCATTTAATGCAAAGTCTTTATAAGTTGACCCTTCTTCCAATTTCACATCTAAATTAGATCTTTTATCATATGATAAGCACCAGTAATTTATCATGTCATCAATGTGGCCAAACATAAACATATCTGAAAGACCATAAGGCCTTAACTTAAATGTATTTAAAGAAAATCCAACCAAACGAAACTTTTGTTTGCTAGATTTTGTTTCTAAAGCAAAAGTATCAATTAAATTAAACAAAAAATCTCTAAAATAATCATTGGTAATACGCTGATCAGATCTAGTTTTAAGAATATATTCAGAGCCCAATTTCTTCGCCTCTTTTATTCCATTGAATGAAGTGATAATTTGGAAATTGCTATTTGAAACGCCTGCATTAGGAGGAAAATCATTAAATAAATAAATAATATCTAACGAAGAAAGTA
>Ga0209383_1001146_pt1 | contig 16936 bp, 19 predicted proteins | sample CoawatmetaG02DNA_FD_187510 | JGI IMG/M metagenome (GOLD analysis project Ga0209383, IMG submission 187510) | Marine microbial communities from the West Antarctic Peninsula - Coastal water metaG029-DNA (SPAdes) (version 2) | ecosystem: Environmental > Aquatic > Marine > Coastal ... | reverse complement strand
TAGCCGCTAAGAAAGGCAAAAAGGACGATACAGTTGAAGAAACTACTGACGAATTAAAAGAAGAAACTATATCTGAAGATTGTGGCTGTGGTCATGGTTCAGATTGCGATTGTGGACCAGAATGTGATTGTGGTTGCAACGCAGTTAACGAAACTACGGAGAACAATATGAGTGAAGAACAAGCAAGGATACGAGAATTAGCAGGTATAGATTCTCAAAGCATTAATGAAGATGAATCAGTATGGAATCAATTCTTAAAACTTAATGATGAAATGGATTTTGAATCTGAAGATAGAATCTTTTTTAGTCTGAAACATTGGCCAAAACATCGTTTTGAATTACATGGTGATATTGACGGGAAAGATACTAAATCAGGTGGAGTACACTTAGGTGTCTTGGTTTCTCGCGAGGATGGCGATGATGACAATTTTGCAGGTAATATGTCTATGCCTCAAGATGAGATTAAAGCAAACATTACTGGCGCGGGTTGGGTCGGAACGAATTCTGATATAAAAGGAACGGCTGGAGATTATAAAGAGTTTAGCGATGTATTTCCAGAGCCATATGATGATAAAGAACCAGAAGACCAACACAAAAATATTCATGCATTTAGTAAAGATGCCTCTGGCGAATATCATAATAAAGATGAAGATGAAGAAGTTAACGAAGAAAAGTTAGACGAGATTCTTCCGGTAATTGCAGCCGCCGGCTCAGGTTTGGCTAAAGCAATTAAAAATAAGTTTTCAAAGCCTTCAGCACCTTCAGAGCCAGCATCAACTAGTAAAGAATATGACATAATGCAAAAGGGTATGGATTATCCAGTGAATAAAAAGATTGGAAAAGATGTATCTGTAAGTAATACAACAGCATCAACAAAAGCGGCAGGCCAAGGTCCAGCCTCAACGAAATTTAAGAAATTTTCACATGACTCAGGCGTTAAAGCCCCAAAGGCAGGACAGCACGATAATAGTGCATCACGATGGGCAGAATCAACTGAAACTAAAGCCAATCTGGATAGACTTAAGAAATTGTCAGGATTGTAAACAAATAAGATTGTAATCAATTAAAGTCTCCTAGTGAGACTTTTTTTGTGGGCGCCCAATAAAAAACCCGACATAAAGCCGGGCTTTCTAATTTATTAGATTATGATTTAGTAACCATAGTTCTCATCATTATAACCTAGTCCTGAAGACGCGGTTGTAGCGATTGAACCCATATCTTGTGTATCAACTTTAACACCTGTAATTTCACCTAGATTAGTGTAACCACGAGTACCACCAGTTGAACCACCAGTTGAAGCACGATGCGTAGCACCTGCTGTTGGTAAATCATCACCGCTTGAAGTTATCGCACCAAAATCAGATAGTTCTCTCAAGTCGATTGAACGTCTAACCTTAATACGAGCCATCCCAGCGATTGCTCTAAGACCTCTGTATCTTGCCATATTATTTCTCCCATTATGATTGATGAATAGGTGGGAATCCCATCATCAATAGTATTTATCATTCCTATCGGTATCATTATAATCAAAGATAAATACTATATAGATAATTAAGTGAGTATTTAACTTGGCAGATTTAACAAAAAAACCGTATCAAAAAACACAATTTAGTAACGTACAGTTGTTAGAATTTAGCAAGTGTATGAGCGACCCTTTCTATTTTCTGAATAAGTATTTCTGGATTCAGCATCCTACTAAAGGTCAAATACTATATGCGGCGTATGATTACCAACTGGATTTAGCAAAATCGTATCATAATTTTAGATTTTCTATATCTATGTTAGGCAGGCAGATGGGTAAGTCAACTACTGCGGCTGGATATTTGCTATGGTATGCAATGTTTAATCCAGACCAAACAGTTCTCATTGCGGCACACAAATATTCTGGTGCCCAAGAAATTATGCACAGAATTAGATATGCATACGAGATGTGTCCTGATTATATCAGAGCGGGTGTTACAAACTACAACAAAGGTAGTATTGAATTTGATAACGGCTCTCGTATCATAGCACAAGCAACAACTGAAAATACTGGTCGTGGTCTTTCTATCTCATTATTGTACGCAGATGAGTTCGCATTTGTGCGTCCTACGATAGCAAAAGAATTCTGGACTTCAATCTCTCCAACACTAGCAACGGGTGGTAAAGCAATTATCACATCAACTCCTAACTTAGATGATGACCAGTTTGCGATTATATGGTCTGGCGCTAACAAGAGATTAGATGCTTACGGCAATGAAACAGATGTAGGTATTAATGGTTTTAGACCATACAAAGCATTATGGCATCAACATCCCGATAGAGATAAGCAATGGGCGACTGAAGAAGAAGCACGAGTTGGTAAAGAACGTTTTCTAAGAGAACACGAGTGTCAGTTTATTGCATATGATGAAACATTAGTTAACAGTCTGAAGTTATCGGGAATTAAAGGAAGAGAACCGATATTAAGAACAGGACAAGTTAGATGGTATGAAAATATTAATAAAGAGTCTACTTATGTTATAGGATTAGATCCTGCGATGGGAACTGGCGGAGATAATGCCGCTATTGAAGTATGGGCATTACCAGAACTTGTACAAGTAGCAGAATGGCAGAATAATAGAACAGATGTCCATGGACAAGTTAAAACAATGCACACTATTCTTACTATTATTAATGATGAAATGGCAGAACTAGGCAACACATCACCTGACATATATTGGTCAGTAGAGAATAACTCATTAGGAGAAGCCGCTTTAGTAGTCATACAAGAGATGGACGAAGATAAGTTTCCTGGTACATTCTTACATGAACCTAAAAAGAAAGGTAGACAACGTGCATCAAGAAAAGGATTTACTACAACATATAAGACAAAAATTACTGCGTGTATGAAGATGAAATCTTGGATTGAAAGCGACAAGATGACACCACTAAGCAAGAATTTCATAAGAGAATTAAAGACATTCATAGCAAAAGGAAAGAGTTATGAAGGAAAAACGGGCGAAACAGACGACTTAGTTTCAGCAACGTTGTTGTGTGTAAGACAGATACAACTTATATCCAGATTCGAAGAAGGATACGAAGAACTGCTTGGAGAGACATTAGACAGTGATGTTGAATACAATGACCCGCTTCCTATCATATTTTGATAAATACTACCAAAGAGAACGAGAACAAAAATTATGGCTATAAATTTAGATAACATCGCAACAAAAGTAATGAAATTAATGCAGGGCAGTGGACTTCAGATGAAGATGTTCGATGCGTCTAGTGGCAAGAGTGTCGCTGTACCAGACGATGCAAGATTTTTTTACGTTAAAGAACCAAATATGATGGTTCATATTGACGATAAAACACAAGAATTAAAATTTCATATCGGAGAAGATATTGATATTGACAACGAAGTTGTCCATAATATGATGACACAACTAAAATCTATGGCACGTACTAATATGTTAGATTTCGATATTCGTTCATTCGGAAAACATATAGAACCCAAGAATTATGCATATAAAGTTAAACAAAATCAGGAGCAAACCATGACAGACCACGTCAATGAAGGCATGGGCCCATTGTCGGGTTCATCGAAAACAAGCAGACAGACATTAGAAAATGTACGAATAATTTTAAAACATCGTGCGCCAGTAAACGAAGAATCTCGCGGTTCTCGTTCACGCAACATCTCAGCAATCTTTGTTGAAAATGGTGAAGGTGAACGTTTCAAATATCCATTTGTCCATTTAAATGGTGCAAGAGCGATGGCAAGACACGTTGCATCAGGTGGTGAAACACATGATGTAGTAGGCGAAGCAATTATAGAAATGTCAGATAACTTATCAAGATTGAAAGAGTTCATGGGCGTAGTTAACAAACAAAACTTAGTGAATGAAACTAATCGTTCTGATGTATATAATGTTAAACGTAGTATACAGTCAATTAAAGAAACTATACAAAAAATTCAAGGTAATAAAGGTTATGCTAGTTTCATAGAAAGCATTGCTCTTAGAGAAGAATCTGAACAACAAGAAATTTCAGAAGAAGCAGTTGACACATTTGTACAAAAGTTTACAAAATCAACATTTGAAGAATCATTAAGAGATATTTTTCCATTATTACATAAAGTAAATGAAGAAGAAATGGAAAATCGTAGAGATAATCAAACTGCGAGAATTAAAGAAATAATGACAGCAACAGTTAAAAAGACTGGTGAGAAAATCAATACAATTTCTTTTGGCGACTCAAGTGATGCGGCATATGACTACACACAGATTAAGAAGCAGTTTGCTGAACCTCGTACTCCAGAAGAAGCGGCAGAACAGAAAATTTCTAAGATAGCAATGACATTTGATGATATGGCTGATAGAGTCAAAGTAGACACAATACTAGATAAGAAAGGTAAAAAGAAAGGTCACGACTTAGCGGCTGAAGTATCTTTTTTCTTAAATGATATTGCTAATGCGATTCGTTCAAATCCAAGAGCAATTGCTAAAGATGATATGCAAGTTGCAGGTCACTTACTTAAGATGTCTAAGATGTCAGTAGAAAAAATTGAACCAAAAACAGCAGATGAAAGAATTAATGAATCACTTGAAGAAGCATTTTCAAAATATATGATTTTCTAGTTGACATTCATAGTCAACCTATGCTATAATAAAGAAGAGTGTTAAAACTCTTCTTTTTTTATGGGCAATAACCGCTACATTTGGGGTTAAAAAACTTTCAAAAAGACGCATTTACCACTTGACTTTTGTAAAAAAGATAAGTATAATAGTATCATGTTAGAAGAAATGTGATACATTTAGACTAATATAAAACTAATAGTAATAAAACAACTAATAAAGGCTAATATAGGAGAACACCATGGCTACACTAGCAGAAATCCGTGCGAAATTACTCGCACAAGACAGCAAAGCATCAGACAATGCATCCTCAAACAGAGGGTCAGATGCTGTATACCCTTTCTGGAATATGGACAATGACAATACAGCAGTATTGCGTTTCCTACCAGACTCAGACCCAACAAACACATTCTTTTGGAAAGAACGACAAGTTATCAAACTTCCGTTCCCAGGTGTTAAAGGCGGCGATGAATCAAAAAAAGTAATCGTTCAAGTACCTTGCGTTGAAATGTGGGGCGAGTCTTGCCCAATTCACGCAGAAATTCGTCCTTGGTTTAAAGACCCAGCAATGGAAGACTTAGGTCGTACATACTGGAAAAAACGTTCATACGTTTTTCAAGGTTTGGTTGTAACTGACCCAATTGGTGGTGAGCAACCCGAAAATCCAATCCGTAGATTTATCATTGGACCACAAATCTTCAAGTTATTGAAGGCGGCTCTAATGGACCCAGATATGGACAATCTACCAACGGAATATGAACAAGGTACTGATTTCCGTTTAACTAAAACAACAAAAGGTCAGTATGCTGACTACTCAACTTCATCTTGGTCACGTAAAGAACGTTCACTAAATGAAGACGAACGTCAGGTAGTTGAAACTCATGGTCTTTATGACTTGAATGAGTTCATGCCAAAACGTCCAACTGAGGATGACATGCGAATTATCACAGAGATGTTTGAAGCATCTGTTGATGGTGAATTGTATGACCCGACTCGTTGGGGACAGCACTATAAACCTTATGGGTTAGATGTTCCTGCAGGAACTTCAGCAAAAACTACGACAACTGCACCTGCTCCACGAGTAGAAGAAGTTAAAGTAGAGGCTGTAGCACCTACAACAGCAACACCTACGCCAACTCCAACTCCAGCACCAGTAGTAGCAGAAACTACGACTGAAGCACCGAAGTCAGATGCGGCAGATATCTTAGCAATGATTCGTAGTAGAAAAACTGACTAAGAACCAATGATTGAGTGTGGGAGAGTATCAACTCTCCCTACTCTTTTTATATCACATAAGGAGAAATATATGCCACGAGCCTTTGATGCGAGTAAATTTCGCAAAAATATAACAAAATCTGTACCAGGTATGAGTGTTGGTTTTAGAGACCCAGACACATGGATTAGTACAGGAAATTACACATTAAATAAACTTATCAGCAATGACTTTCATCGAGGAATTCCTCTAGGTAAAGTAACAGTATTTGCTGGTGAAAGTGGGGCAGGTAAATCATTTGTTGCCGCAGGTAACGTAGTTAAAAACGCACAAGACCAAGGAATTTTTGTAGTTCTAATCGATAGTGAAAATGCACTAGATGAAACGTGGTTACACGCACTCGATGTAGATACTACACCAGAAAAATTATTAAAATTAAACGTAGCAATGATTGATGATGTTGCTAAAATCATTTCAGACTTTATGAAAGGTTACAGAGAAGACCACGGAGATACTGACCACGCAGAACGTCCAAAAGTTTTGTTTGTGATTGATAGTCTAGGAATGATGATGACACCTACTGACGTTGACCAGTTCAATAAGGGAGACATGAAAGGTGACATGGGACGTAAACCAAAAGCACTAGCATCACTAGTACGTAACAGTGTGAATATGTTTGGTGACTATAACGTAGGTTTAGTTGCTACAAATCATACTTATGCATCACAAGATATGTTTGACCCAGATGATAAAATCTCTGGTGGTCAAGGATTTATCTATGCTAGTTCTATTGTAGTAGCAATGCGTAAACTTAAACTAAAAGTAGATGCAGATGGTAATAAAACATCTCAAGTACATGGTATCAGAGCGGCGTGTAAAGTAATGAAAACCCGTTACTCAAAACCATTTGAAAGTGTGCAAGTTGAAATTCCATATGAAACAGGTATGAGTCCTTATAGTGGACTTGTTGAGTTCTTTGAGGCAAAAGGTTTACTAGTTAAACAAGGTAATCGTTTGAAATACATGACGAAATCAGGTGATGAAATGATTGAATTCCGCAAGAATTGGTCAGATGAAAAACTCGATATAGTTATGAATGAGTTCAATGATGAAACGTTGAAAGATGTAAATTTAGAAGAAGACCAAGTTGAGATAGAAGAAAAATAAATCTAGCAATCTGTATAAATAGATTGCTTACAAACAACAAGAAAACACAGAGGAGTCAACTTGGAATCAGAATCACTTTACGAATTGTGGGAAACACTAGTAAACTATATCCCTGCAAAAGATAAAATAGAAGCAGGAGAGATGTTTATAAAACAATGCGATGATTTGGGTCTAAGTAGTGAAGACATCGAACTATTAATCGATGGCGACTTAATCTTGTCCACTGCACTAGATAGATTCTTTGAAGATGAAGAAGACTTTAATGATGATGAAGACTGGGAATAATGAATTGGTATAGCAAAATAGTAAATGACTGGAGTGAAATTCCGAACTGTATTCAATTTTTTGAAAAAGAACTATTGGATGCAAGAAAAGAAGTAAAAATAAAAGGAAACATAGAAAAAAATGCTACCTATCTTCCTGCTTATGTTGAATTACGTTTCGGTCAATTACAAGAAATAGAAGCAATATTAGAACATCTAAATATTCAGTTACGAAAAAAGAGAAGTTCGTATCTTAGAAAATATTTAGAAAATTATAACAAAGTTTTAAGTAGCAGAGACGCCGAGAAATACGCAGATGGCGAAGATGAAATTGTTGCAATTGGCGAATTGATAAATCAAGTTGCTTTGGTTAGAAATCAATATCTAGGAATAACAAAAGGATTCGAAATTAAACACTTTCAACTGTCAAACATTATTAAGTTACGTGTGGCAGGAATGGAAGATTCAGAAATTAACACATATTAGGGTAGAGACAATAATGACTGGAATTCATATAGTTAAGAGAAACGGAGAGAAAGAGAGTTTAGATTTAGAAAAGATGCACAAGGTAGTGTTTCAAGCCTGTAACAATATTAACGGAGTATCTGCAAGTGAAGTTGAATTAAAATCACATCTTTCATTCTACAGTGGAATGACAAGCAGTGAAATCCAAGAAACACTAATCAAAGCGGCAGCCGAATTAATATCAGAAGACTTGCCAAACTATCAATGGGTTGCTGGCAATCTAATCAATTATCATATTAGAAAAGAAGTATACAATAACTATGAACCATGGCATATCGCTGAGTTAGTTAATAAGAATGTCAAATCTGGATTTTATGATAAAGCATTATTAGAAGATTATTCAATAGAAGAATGGGAAAAGATTAATGGTTTTATCAAACATGAGAGAGATTTTGACATCACTTATGTTGGAATGGAACAGTTTCGTGGTAAGTACTTAGTACAAAATCGAGTCACAAATAAAATTTATGAAACGCCACAAATGGCATATATACTAATTGCGGCAACATTATTCAGTGATTATCCAAAGGAAGAAAGATTAAGATGGGTTAAGGATTATTATGATGCTATCAGTACATTTGATATCTCATTACCAACGCCTGTTATGGCTGGTGTTCGTACACCACAGAGACAATTCAGTAGTTGTGTGTTAATTGAAACAGATGATAGTTTAGATAGTATCAATGCGACATCTAGTGCTATTGTTAAATATGTCTCTCAGAAAGCAGGAATTGGGGTTGGTGCGGGTAGTATTCGTGCTATTAACTCCCCTATTCGTAATGGTGATGCAAGTCATACTGGCGTTATTCCATTCTATAAGATGTTTCAAGCGGCAGTTAAATCGTGTTCACAGGGCGGTGTCCGCGGCGGTGCCGCAACATTATATTATCCTTGTTGGCATTTAGAAGTAGAAGATTTACTTGTATTAAAGAATAATAAGGGCACAGAAGACAATCGTGTTCGTCATATGGACTATGGAGTTCAATTCAATAAACTTATGTATGAACGACTAATGCAAGGTGAAAACATCACATTATTCAGTCCACAAGATGTTCCTGGTTTGTATGAATCGTTCTTTAATGACCAAGATAAGTTCCGTGAACTGTATGAACAAGCAGAACGTAAGACATCTATTCGTAAGAAATCAGTGCCTGCAATTGACTTATTTTCATCATTTATGAATGAACGCAAGAACACAGGACGTATCTATTTGATGAATGTAGACCATGCGAATGACCATAGTTCTTTTGATACATCTGTAGCACCGATTAAACAATCAAATTTATGTTGTGAAATTACTCTTCCTACTAAGCCACTAACAAGTGTCCATGACGAAGAGGGCGAAATTGCTCTCTGTACACTCAGTGCCATCAATTGGGGAAATATTAAATCACCAGAAGATTTTAAAAAGCCATGCGAGTTAGCAGTGAGAGGACTTGATGCTCTATTGAGTTATCAAAATTATCCACTGATTGCAGCCGAGTTGGCAACAAATAATAGGAGACCTTTGGGTGTAGGTATTATTAATTTTGCGTATTGGTTGGCTAAAAATGATACGAATTATTCTGACCCTAACTTAGAGTTAGTTGACGAATGGGCAGAAGCATGGAGTTATTATCTGGTTAAAGCATCTAATGACTTAGCAAAAGAGATAGGTCCATGTCCTAAATCAGACGAAACAAAATACGGTCATGGGGTTGTGCCAATTGACACTCGTAAGAAAGAAGTTGATGAACTTGTTTCTCATAAAGAAAGAATGCCATGGGCATCTCTTAGAGAAGACCTTAAAGAATATGGAATTAGAAATTCTACACTAATGGCACTTATGCCTGCTGAAACATCAGCACAGATTTCAAATTCTACAAATGGCATCGAACCGCCACGTAGTCTTGTTAGTGTTAAACAATCAAAGCACGGAGTACTGAAACAAGTTGTTCCTGGTATTCACAAGTTAAAGAGTAAATATGAACTTCTATGGGACCAGAAAAGTCCAGAAGGTTATTTAAAGATTATGGCAGTATTACAAAAATATATTGACCAAGGTATCTCAGTGAACACAAGTTATAATCCAGTACATTTTGAAGATGAGAAGATTCCAATGTCAGTGATGCTACAGCATCTTATTATGTTTTACAAGTATGGTGGAAAACAACTATATTACTTTAATACATTTGATGGTCAAGGTGAACTAGATATAAATGCTCTTAATGATGAACCATTAGAGCCTGGATTAATAGATGATGAAGACTGTGAAGGTTGCACAATATAGGGGATATAAGATGACGGTTTTTAATTCGAAAAACAGACAAGACCATACTAAAGCAAAAGCATTTCTAGACCCATCGGGGGGAGTAACGATTCAACGATATGATATGTTAAAATATAAACAATTTGATAAACTTACTGATAAACAGTTGGGTTTCTTCTGGCGACCAGAAGAAGTTGATTGTAACAAAGATGCAAACGACTTTAAACTTCTTACAGAAAATGAACAACACATCTTTACGAGCAATCTTAAAAGACAAATCATATTAGATAGTGTACAAGGTCGAGCGCCAGTTGAAGCATTCGGACCACTAGTAAGTATTCCAGAACTAGAAGCATGGATTCAAACTTGGACATTCAGTGAAACAATTCACTCACGCAGTTACACTCATATTATTCGTAATGTGTATGCTAATCCTAGTAAAGTATTTGATGAGATGATGAATATTCCTGAGATTACAGACTGTGCGGATGCTATCAGTACTAACTATGATGAACTTATTGCCCTTTCATTACAGTATCAATACCTAGGAGTAGGTAATCACACAGTGAATGGCAAGAAAGTTAATGTTGACTTGTATGAACTTAAGAAAGCATTATACAAAACATTAATGAGTGTTAATATTTTAGAAGGTGTTCGTTTCTATGTATCATTTGCTTGTAGTTGGGCGTTTGCTGAATTGAAAAAGATGGAAGGCAATGCGAAGATTATTAAACTAATTGCACGTGATGAAAACTTGCACTTGGCATCTACTCAATCACTTCTAAAGATTTTACCTAAAGATGACAAAGACTATATTAAAATTGCAAAAGAAACAGAAGAAGAATGTATTCAGATGTTTGTTGATGCAGTTGAACAAGAAAAAGCATGGGCTGAATATTTGTTTAAAGATGGCTCAATGCTCGGACTAAATGCACAATTACTAAATGATTACATTGAATGGATATGTTGTAAACGTATGATTAGTGTTAATTTAAAATGTCCATACACTGTTCCACAATCAAATCCATTACCATGGACACAGAAATGGATTGCAGGTGCAGATGTACAAGTAGCACCACAAGAAACAGAAATCACTTCATATATTCAAGGTGGAGTCAAACAAGACGTATCTTCTGATACCTTTGGTGGAATGTCATTGTGATAGAATTAGATAGCATAGGTAAAGTAGATTATGAAGTAAAAGATTTTGTTGCGTTAACACCTCATAACGAGGCGCACTTTTGTTTAGTACCTAGGACAGTTGACCAAGAAACTATTTTAAAGTTACAAAAAGTAATGATGGACATAGGCAATGCAAACATTAAGAATGGAGTATGCAAAGAATACCATACTGTAATGAGATTTGTCAATGACCATCCAATTGTAGAAATACATTTAACACAGGAGAAAAGTATGACCAAAATGGGAACAGAGTTTCAAACATGGATACAAAGTACTTGGATGGAACATCTAGACGAAAAACTGGCTTGGAAAGAAAAAGTAGATTACACACAAGCCGATTGGATTAAGAATAATATTAAATTCTTAACAAATAGATTTCAAGAAGTTAGAGAACTTCCACCTGAACTAAAACAAAGAGCCAGAGCAATAGACGGATTTGGCGAGTAATGAACATTGTACTAGCAACAGGCGGATTTGATCCGATTCATTCTGGTCACATCAAATTTCTTAAAGCAGCCAAAGAATTAGGCGATATTCTTATCGTAGGCTTAAACTCTGATGAATGGTTAGAACGTAAAAAGGGTAAAGCATTTATGCCTTGGAACGAACGACTTACTATTGTAAATAATTTACAAATGGTAGATGAAGTGTTTACATTCATGGACGATGATGATACTGCTATAAACTTTATAAAACAAGTAAGAGCCCATTATCCTACTGATAGATTACTCTTTGCTAATGGCGGAGATAGAACAACTGAGAACGTACCAGAAATGGTAGTTGATGATGTTGAGTTTGTATTTGGTGTTGGTGGCGAAGATAAAAAGAATTCAAGTAGTTGGATTTTAGAAGAATGGAAAGCACCTAAAACTATACGTAAGTGGGGATATTATAGAGTCTTACACGAAGACGGACCAAACACAAAAGTAAAAGAATTAACAGTAGAGCCAGGAAAATCACTGAGCCTCCAACAACATCAATATAGGTCTGAATATTGGCACGTATCATCTGGCATTGCTACTTGCGAACTAGATGGTGAAGAAAAGACAATAATTAAGGGCGAATCAATAGTTATACCGACTGGTTCGTGGCATAGTTTAAGTAACAAGCACGACACTCCATTGCGTGTAGTAGAAATTCAAACTGGAGAAAAATGCGAAGAGGACGATATTACACGTGTGCCCCGTTCACCGCAACGAATTGGAAAACGAAAATATTTAAATAAGGAGTAATGTATGGAAGTAACTACAAATAACTATAAGGAAAATGGTATGAATCTATTGAGTTTAACAGAGAAAGAAATAGCCCAGTTAATCGAATCTTTGGCTAAGAATCCAGAAATTAAAGAAGACGAAAAATCTCCAACGTTGAATTGGTTGCGTGAGCAACTATCTGAACAAAAAATTGGCGGAGCATGGAAACGAAGACTTAGAGAAAAGGGCCATGTTATCTAAGTTATGTTTAAAGAATTAAAAAATTTAATCTACGCAATTCTTATAACTTCAATATTTATATTTATATTTGTAAAGTCAGTAGAAGCAGAAGGCATTCACGACAACACATCAGTTGAACAAATTCTATTAGCAGATGAGTTGATAGATAAAGAGATGGCTGTAATGGTACTGGGTGGTATTGATTATTATGTACAAGAATGTTCGCCATTGACTCCACGAGGAGTTCTGTATAGAAATGAAATTATTTCATATCATGAAATGAAAGAGGATTTTCTACCAATCAGTCCAACATATATCAAAGGCGCATTAGCAGTCTCTGGATATAATTGTCAGGAGATGTACGAATTAATAGTTCAATTAGATGACTCGAATCTCGCAGAAAAACCAATATCAGAAAAATTAGAGAACAATTAAGATGGTACAATATCCTTCAGCAACTTGGTGTTCATATCCCTCTTCAGCAGTAGTAATACATAATAATGGCACATACGGACCATGTTGTTCTGCTAATGAAATGGTGGGTAAGAATTTACATGGCAAGGAAGTTGTTATCAAAATGCATGACCCAAATTCAACAGAAGATTTTGAAGCCTATGGCATGACCGTGAATGAAGCATTTCATAGTAAATTCATGAAAAATATTCGTCAGCAAATGATGAATGATGAAAAACCAACGGCATGTAGTAAATGCTGGAAGGATGAAAATAATGGATTAATAAGCAAACGACAAGGAATGAACAGATTTTATTTAGAAACACAAGTCGGATATTCTGACGGTGGATTTGATTATGATATCGATGAAATGGCTAACAAGCCACTATTACGTTCATTAGATTTAAAGTTTGATAATAAATGTAATTTGCATTGTTTAATGTGTAGTAGTGGGAGTGCCAATTTGTGGGTTCCATTAAATAAGAAAATGAATAAGTATCTTGCTTTGCAAAATGTGAACCTAGAGGATGAACAAGAGGTAGATTTGTATATGGATGATGGACATCGTCAATCATGGGAACCAGGTCCATTTCCTGAATTAATATTTAAAGAAATCAAATCATTAGTTCCGCAATTACAAGAAATACAATGTACGGGCGGCGAGCCTTTTATAAATGTCCATTTTATTGAATTGTTGAAATATATAATTGAGACCGGAAACGCAAACCATATATCATTAGAAATTACTACAAACGGCACCAAATTTGTTACTGAGGTTATGGAGTTATTAACACATTTTCGACACATACGATTTTTGGTAAGTATAGACGGCACAGGTAGTACATATGACTATATTAGGACACCATATCGCTATGATTTACTATTGAAACGATTAAAAACATTGGATAAATATTTTCTATCAGGAAGAATTAAGGGTTGGGCTGAGATTAGTGCAGTAGGAATGGCATATAATATATTTGATTATGAAAACTTCCTTACGATTGTTGACAATTTGGAATATGAACAATTTCAAGTTGAGGGTAATATAAACTTTAGTCTACATAATATGGATAATCCTTTACATGTTAAATGGTTGCCTGACAATTTAATAAATGAAGCACTAGATTATTATAAATCTTTGCCATCGGCACAATCTCGCCATATGAAACTGGTCATTTCGAAATTTGAAGGATATGTAAAAGATTATCCAGTTGATGCAGAAGTAAAATTGCATAATCAACGCCGACTGAAAAATTACACAGTATTGATGGACAAAACACTCAATAGAGATTACCATGATTATCTTGATTCTCGTATATGTGAATTTTTAGATACGATTGATGGTGATATTAAGTAAATAATTTGACATCCTTGTGAGATTGTGTTATAATATATTATAATTATACTTAGGGGACAAAGATGTTGGGAACAGATATAGTAGTAATGATGGGTGCATTTGTTAGTATTTGTGCATACTACAGTTACAAGAGTGGTATGAAAGATGGCTATCACCAAATGGCACAGGAAATAGCAGGCGCCATAGTTGAGGTAGGCTTTGAGAAAGAAAAAGTCGAAGCAATGAAACTTGAAGTAGAAGAAATTCAAAAAGAATGTGCAAAACTAATGGAAAAGAGTAAAACATGAAAATCATTGCTGGAAATAGTAATTTACAACTTGCAGAAGAAATCGCCTCTCACTGTTTCGCTACATTAGTCCCAGCAGAAATAAAATCATTCGCAGATGGCGAAAGCAGTGTAGAATTCTTAGAAAATATTCGCGGCGAAGATGTTTTCATTATACAATCAACAAGCACACCAGTTAATGACAATCTAATGGAACTTTTGATTATGATTGACGCCGCAAGACGTAGCAGTGCTAGTCGTATTACCGCAGTTATGCCTTATTTTGGTTATGCTCGACAAGATAGAAAAAGTGCAAGTAGAACTCCAATTACTGCTAAACTTGTTTCAAATCTAATTACAAAAGCAGGCGCTGATAGAGTATTAACGATGGACTTACACGCTGGGCAGATTCAAGGCTTCTTTGATATCCCAGTTGACGATTTAACAAGTCGTATCACTTTTGCGAAAGATATTAAAAGGCGTCTAGGCAAAAAAGCATATAATAATAGCACAGTCTTTGTTTCGCCTGATGCAGGTGGCACAATAAGAGCAAGAAAGTTCGCTGACATGTTCCATAGTGACATTGCTATTGTTGATAAACGCAGACCCAAAGCAGGTTCAAGTGAAGTTATGAATCTAATTGGTGATGTTAAAGGTCAACATGCAATCATAGTTGACGATATCGTTGACAGTGGCGGTACATTATGTAATGCCGCACAGGCAATCATAGATGCGGGTGCATTAAGTGTACGAGCATACATTACCCACGGAGTTTTGACGGGTGAAGCATGTCAGAAAGTAGAAAAAAGTGTATTAGAAGAATTAGTAATCACAGACAGCATTGAATTCCGTTGTCCTGATGATTTAAAAAAGACACGTCAAGTTAGTGTTTCAAAACTATTCGGTGAAGCAATTCGCAGAGTAAGTAATGAAGAAAGTGTAAGCACTCTTTTTAACCAAAAGGTATAAAAATGGCAAATAAAATAAAATTAGGAACAGTAATTCAACATAAAGCAACTAATCGGTTAGCAAAGGTTACAGACATTTATTATCCGCCCGATAATCCATTTGTTATCTCTTTAACATACAAGTATGTAGACACTGATACGGGAAGGTCGATGGTAAATATCGATTTAGACCGTTTTGCTGATAAATGGGACGTACTAGACACAGAATCTAAAGAAATAGAGTCAAATCCTATCTAATTCCTAGATGAATGAAGAAATCTAAGTGGAAATGGCTATTAAGCCTGACATCTCTGCTAATCTTTGTTAAAATACTCATATGGGTGTTTATTTTCTATAAAATAGGCGTTTTTTAACCCTAAAACCCTCAAAAACTTGACAGATATCGGATCTGTGCTATACTATAAGTATATTCAATAAAGAGAGGGTTCAAAAAATGGCTTATATATCAACTGATGAAGTAAAAGCGGTCCGAGTTGCACTTAAAGAGCGATTCAAAAATAAACTAAAGTTCTCAGTTCGTAGAGAACACTATTCAAGTCTACAAGTTTCTATCGTTTCTGGTGAAATCAACTTCTATGACGGAAGTTTAGACTACGAAGATAGACACAATCCTAATGCTCCATCACATAAGTTTGATGGTCATGAGCAAATCAATGAGTATTATCCTGAGAATTACGGAAAACATAAAACATTGTTTGAAGATATTGTCGGTATTATGAAGACTGCACCTGCTAATATAAAAGGTGGTCGTGCTTGGTATGATAATTCAGATGCAATGATTGATTATTTTGATACTGCTTACTACACAAACATCAGTGTTGGTAAATGGAACAAGCCTTATGAATTTAAAGGAGCAAAATAATGACGAAATTTAAACTTTATCAAATTCATCTTACAGATGCGGAAGTAGATAAAATTAATGCAGAAGGACACGATTCTGTCCACAAGCAATCGCTAAAACTAGATATGAGTCTTAGAAAAAATGACACAGGTGCTATTGCCAAAGAGGCATTTGACCTAGGTTACTATACTCATGTTTCAAACATTAGTGCTGAAGGACTTGAAGGTGTTTTTCATGTGGGTAACATGGGACCAGAATCACAAATCGAAAGACTTGGTGATATGTATTCTGTAAGTGTTAGTGATATCGTTATTGATGAAACTGGAAAGAAATCAGTTGTCGCAGATATTGGATTTAAGGAGGTTGCGTAATGTCAGTCGAACTAAAATTAAAAAATAAAAAAATTACTATAGACCTTGATGG
>Ga0209383_1001143_pt1 | contig 16946 bp, 15 predicted proteins | sample CoawatmetaG02DNA_FD_187510 | JGI IMG/M metagenome (GOLD analysis project Ga0209383, IMG submission 187510) | Marine microbial communities from the West Antarctic Peninsula - Coastal water metaG029-DNA (SPAdes) (version 2) | ecosystem: Environmental > Aquatic > Marine > Coastal ... | reverse complement strand
TTTTGCAGCATCAATACCAGCCTGTAATGCTTCATTTGTTTTATTCATAGTGTCAATTTTTATTTGGTCGGGCTTTCCAAGTAAAACTGTTCTAGCCATGGGGCAGTGATACCTTTGGTACACGCCAGATAACTCAATAATTGTAGCCTCTCCTGCAACAAATTTTTCTTGTGTTGCCGTTAAATGTGACGCTGAAGTACCCTTACCTGTTGGAAGTAATGTTGCAATACTCGAATACTCTCCACCAAATTCTGGAGTTCCATAAAATAAGGATTTTTGGATTTCTCCAACCGCATCACACTGTCTTACACCAGGATTTATCACATCAATTGCAGTTTTCATTCCTTTTTGAGAAATAAGCGCTGCTGATTTCATAAGTGTAATTTCTGCATCAGATTTTACAACTCTTACCCAATTAACTAATCTTTCTGCATCTTTTAATTTTGCGTTTAGCAATCCTTGTTTAATTTTTTCATAACAATAAGCTGTGAAATAATGACTATCCATTTCTAATCCAATTGTAAGTTTATCCCATTTTTTTTCTTTGATAATATTTACAAGATTATCGTAGGGATGAAGTGGCCAAGTGTGAATATATTTTTCATCATAAACTAAAATATTTTCGTCTTTTAAATAAGTTTTTATATAAGCACCACCTGAGTCTTGTTTTCTTACCCAACACAGTGGCTCTTCAGCATTAACATGTACTATAACAGCTTGAGCATAATAAAATGACCACGCATCATAACCAGTTAAATAATTCATATTAGCCGTATCACTAGAGATCAATAACTCTATACCTTTTTCTTGCATAGATTTTTGAACTTTCTTTAATCTAGTTTTATATTCTTCTTTAGTAAAATTCATATTTTTAACTATTAAATAATTTTCCGAATCCTTCAATCTTTTCCTTATAGTTAATTTCATTAAGTGAGTCCCAGATTAAAGTTTGGTTGCTTGAAAGAACAATTTTATTAAGTTTTTTTTCTAACTTATTTATTATTGATAAAACAGGTAAGGCAGTGCAAGAAACAAATAGTGCATCACTATCTTCTAAATCTATCTTAGACAGAACCTCAAATAAATATTTTTCATCAACCTTTCCAATATCTGAATCTGAGTCAATATCAAAATAAGTTAAAGAATTAATAATAATATTTTCTTTTTCAAAATAACCAACCATAGAATCGTTTATTATTTTTGTATAAGGTGTAAAGATAGATATTTTACTGATACTCAATGCGTTTAAAGCTTTAATTGTAGAAGTTATAGGAGTTGTTACTTTTGCTTCTGGCTTAGCTAGGTTAACTTTTTCTTTTATCGTCTCATATCCTGCAGCTACTGTTCCCGAGGTACAACCATAAGCAATACAGTCTATTTTTTGGTCAGGAAGAATACCTTTAGTAACCTCCGTAACATCTTCAGCCATTTTGGCCAAGGTTTCGTTGGTCAGTGGGTTATAGCAATGAATTCTGTTTACATAGAGATCAATATCCCTTCCATAGATTATATTATTAAAATCTTTTTCAATTCTAAAGTCGCTACCAAGTGTGATTAAGCCAATTCTTGGGTTGGATTTAGAGATATATTTTGGTTCAATTTTATTTAGTTTCATAAATTGTGTGTAATAACTAGATTAAATATATTGAATAAGGAGTCTAGTAAAAATAGAGTTTTAAAAAAGCATACATAACTCGTCGTTACTTAAGGTTTGCACGGTACTAAAGATAGTGGTTATGAAAAAGAGGCAGGCATTGAATCTATCAAAGAATATATAAGAATAAAAACAACATAGTGTAATTCTTACAATAGGCCAATGATAGATCCATTCACTATGGGTTAAATATTTGACTACAAGACACTAGCCCTCTAAATTCGTTGCTGAAATCACAGATCCTGTGAGCACGTCTGATTTTTTTTCAATAAGAAATTTAATAATTGGAATTAACTCACTACTTTTCATATATTTTTTTGAAAAAAAACCCTGTTTAAGTTTGTTAAAAATTAGTTTTTTATTTTTTTTTAATCTATCCATTGATCCATTAGTTGATAGAAAAGATCCAGGAACAAATAATTTTGAATAAACAGAGTTATTAAAATTTTTTTCTGCCAATATTTTATTATAGCTTGATAAAATAGATTTACTTGTTGAGTATCCTAATGAAGCTTTATCGGGTTGGAAACCAGCCAAACTACCTATCATAATAATATTTAATCTTTTTTTCTTTAATTTTTTTTTAATTAAAATTTTATTAATCTCAAAGACGCTATAAAAATTTAAGGTCATCAATTTATCAAACTGTTCAAGATTAATATTGTCACTTCTGTAGCCCAGGCCACCACCTGCACAGTGAATAACTGTATCTATGTTTTTTAATATATTTAAATTTGACAAGTTTGAAACATCATTCTTGTTAAAAAAATCAACTTTAATAAAATTAGATTTGTTTTTTATTTTGTTTATTTTATTTTTATCTTTATAAAAGCATATTAGGTTAATTTTTTCATCTTTTTTTAGATTTTTATATAAATCTAACCCTAATCCTGATGTTGCACCTGTTATTAAAATATTTTTTTTCATATCATGGTCAATAGTGGTCTTATAATTTTTCCGTTTTCAAAGTCTTCTATGGCTTTTGAAATACTGTTAAGCTTATAAAATTTACCACCAAAAAAAAAGTTTAAATTTTTATCATTTATTATTTTTTCAAGCTTTTTGAAACTTTTATCAAATGGCTTGCTATCATTCCAGGCTCCTGTCATAGTTACACCTCTTATTATTATCCATGGATCAATTAAAATATTTTCTTTGTTTGGATAGTTCCCTATAAAAATTATTTTTCCTCCAAAATTTTTGGGTAAATTTATTGCTTTTTTTAATACCTCTATGTTTCCAGTGCATTCAACTAGAACATCAATTATAGAATCAGACATAACATCTTCAATGGATGTAAAACAATTTGTGGCACCAATTTTTTTTGCTGTTTTCAACTTTTCCTTATTATTATCAATAGCAATAATTTCTTTGTAACCCAAGTTTTTTGCAACAATAATGCAAGACAAACCAAGGCCTCCACACCCTATAATATAAATTATTTTTTTTGAATTATTAGTTTTATTATTTAAAGCATTGTAAGCAGTTGAGAGTGCACAACCTAATAGGAGCTTTGATCTTAAGTTGTTATTTTTATTAATCTTATATATTTTATTTTCACTTATTACCGCATACTCACTAAAGGTATGCACAGGTCCTGCATTAACTTTTAATCCATTTTTTTCTTCATATACAATTCCTCCCGCATTAACACCTGAACCATTGATCCAACTTAAACAAACTAAGTTTTTTATTTTAACTTTTTTTACAGATTTATGTTTTTCTATAATTTGACCTATAGCTTCGTGGCCAAGACAATGTGGTAAAAATTTATCAGGACCTCTCCTACCTCTAATTTCTTGAAGTTGTGTGTGACAAATAGATGAATAAATAATTTTTACAAATACTTGATGAGGTTTAAGCTCTGGCTTCTTTAACTCTAAAACCTTTATTTTATTTTTTTTTAATAATACAGCAGCTTTAAAAAACATTTAATTAGAGCCCATAACTTTCCGCACCTGAGAAGTAATAATCACCTTCATAATCAAGTTCTTTAAAAAGTTTTATCCATTCTTTTTTTGTAAAGATAACCCCACCTAGTAAAGTCCAATCTAAAAATTTACTTCTTTCTATTTCTTTATTATAGGCTGGCACAGTTATATGAGACTCTTTAGATATTTTAGAAATAATTCTTATAATTGTAATTAAATCCTTAAGACTATATCGATAAATTGCATTATGAGCATGAACAAAATCAAAATAATTTTTTTTAAATTGTATATCACAGTAAGAATTTACATATCTAATATCATTTTTTACACTCTTCATGGCGTTTTTAATTGGGTATTTGTGATCTTCAATTCCATAAATTTTTATTCCTGGAATAAGCAAAGATAAGTCATGCATAAAAAAACCTTTTTTTGCACTAATATCTAAAACTCTAGAATTTTTATCTAATTTATATTTTTTAATTATTTTTTTTAAAAAATTTTTCCATCTACCATCATATTTAAAACCACCATATCCATTAAGTCTATTTCCATCATAAAATTCATAATCTAATTCATTAGCTAATATTCTATTTTTAATACCTCTTTGTTTTGATAGTTTTTTTCTATCCAATTTATAGTTTTTTTCTTTTGGCTTTTTTTTGCTAAAACTAAAATACCCATAATCAAAATGAGACATAATTTTTATTTATCTAGGATTTCCTTAATAATTTCATTGGACAAACTTGGACTCATATCGTGTAGTGGTTTACCGTAGTCAATTTTAGGAGCTACACGTGAGCCTGGGTCTACTCTAACATCTATAAGTAATGGTCCTTTAATTTGATATATCTTTTTTAATTTTATATGCAGATCTTTATTATTCTTTATTATCATGCTCTTAATCCCATAAGATTTAGCAATTTTACAATTGTCAGGTAAACTTAATCCACTAGATTTATCTACACCAGCATATCTTGACTCTAGCCAAGTTTCTTGAGTTTGTTTAATTAATGAATAGCCTCTATTGTTAATAACAAAAATTTTGACATTAACATTGTGATTTTTAATTGTTTCTAACTCTTGAACATTCATTGGAACAGAACCATCTCCAATTATAGCTGTTACTAATTTAGATTTATCTCCAAAATAAGCCCCAACACTTGCCGCTAAAGAATAACCCATCGGTGAGTGATTAAAAGCAGTAAACATATTTATTTTTTTTAAAATTTCAAAAGCTTGATATGTCCATATTAAATTTGCACTAGCATCAGGGATGAAAGTAGAATTATCTTTTACATAGTGAGATAAAGTTTTAAAAAAAAAATATGGATCTACAAATTTATTATTTGAATAGTTTTTTTTAGATAAAACAGGAAATTGAATCTTTAAATCTTTTATAATTTGTTTCCATTTTTTAATTTCTTCAATTTCAAGATTTAATTTATTCTTATTAATTGCAGAAATAAATTCATTTATATCTGAATTTATTTTAATATCTATTTTAGGTAATCTCTGACTTTTAAATTCATTAGCATCTATATCGACTAATATTTTTTTTGAATTTGGGCTAAATTTTTTTGGATCTCCCCCAACTATTTGAGTCCCCAATCTAATACCAAGACATATAAGTAAATCAGATTTTTGTAGCGCAAAATTTCCAAATCTTGTTGCAGCGACTCCAAAACTTCCAGCGTTTAAATTATCATTACTTTTAAATAAATCAGCAGCTCCCCAACTGCAGGCATAAGGAATTTTATTTTTTTTTATGAAATTTTTTACTAATTTGACACTATTTCCAAGCCTTATTCCATTCCCCAATAGTATCAAAGGTTTTTTGGATTTTTTGATTAATTTTAAAATTTCAGGAATTCTTAAATCTTTATCTTTAGTTTTGTTTTTTTTGATTGAATAATAAATTTTTTTTTCTTTTGTAATTTGTGATCTTTGTAAATCATCTGGCAACTCCAACAGAACTGGGCCCATTCTTCCATTGAAAGCAATGTCTATTGCTTTGTTAAACTCGTAATCTATTTCATTTATCTTAAGAACAATCGATGAGTATTTTGTGATTGGTTCAACCATATTTTGTACTTCCATTTCTTGGAAGCCAATTTGTCTAATATTTTTATTTTTTCTTAAGTGAGATATGACTGGAGCACCCGCTATATATAAGGATGGGATAGAATCATAATAAGAGCAAGCCATACCCTGTAAAAAGTTTAATATGCCAGGACCACTCGTTCCTAGAGTGACTCCAATTTTACCAGAAGTTCTAAAATATGCGTCAGCAGCCAAAGATGATCCTTGCTCACTCTGACCTGGTATAAACTCTAATTTATTGTGTGTTTTTATACTATCCACTAGATGAATAACACTACTGCCCTGCCCCCCAAAAACTATGGATGTGTGTTTTGCTAAAATGTTCGCAATGTGATCAGAAACTTTCATAGTGATTATTTATACCAGTAAATACTATTTAACAATAGTTTGTATTATTTGAAAAAAATTATCTTTAGTTATAGAGTTTTTATTACCAGTCGAATTGGCATGCATCCCAGCAGCTATATGAGAAAATAGTGCAGTCTCAGGTAGTGTGAAAGAATTTAATGTATTAAAAAAAATAAATGAAGCAAAGAAAATATCTCCACAGCCAGTCGTATCAAAGGTGTTTTTGAAAACTGTGGGAATAAAATAAACCCTACTCTTAGAGCACACATAACAACCTTTTGTACCCATTGTTATTATAAAAATTTTGAAACTATTAATGAGTTTTTTATTTTTCTTAATTAAAGATATAATTTTTTCAGTTTTATCTTTTACAGTCAATCTAAATTCTGTTTCGTCTATTGATACAATATTGCCACTTTTATATTTAGAAATTAAATTATAGCCAAAATTAGATGAATTAGTTTGACAGTTAATATTTAATATATTTGAAAATTTTTTGAGATAATTGATATTATCTTTAAACAAATGCCCATAACCATAGTCAAAAACAATTAATTGAGAATATTTTTTAGAAATTTTTTTTAATTTATTAATATAAAGTTTTTGATCATTTTCAGAAAGTTCATATTTTTCATTTTCGTTAATTTGAAATAATTTATATTTTGAGTAATGATCAACAAATCTTTTTTTTTGAATAATTTTTTCATTTTTTGAATATATTGTTTGTAAATTAATTTTTTGATTTAAATATCTTTTGAAAATTTTATTATTATTCTTGTTTGTAAAAGTCAGTAAATCTACATTAGTAAAAAAATCTTTCAAAAAATTAGATACTAAAATTGTACCACCACCGTATTCTTCATTTTTAAGAAAATTTGTAGAAACAACATTACTCTTTTGTGATTTACCCAAAACTTTAACATTGCAATGTATATCAACTATTGGTTCGCCTATAATCAAAATTTTTTTATGACATGGTTTAAAAAAAATTTCTTTTAATTTTATTTCTAATCTATTTTTATCTATAGTTTTTAAAAAATTAATTACATCTTTATCCAAATAATTAAAATTTTCATTTAAAATTTTACTAGATGATTTCAAATCAGTATTCAGTACTATAAATTTTCCTTTTAAATTTTTTATTGCATGGATTTCTAATTTTAAATTTTTGGTAGGATGTTTTGTTAAGCTTTTATAATCTTTTCCTTTAATATAAAGATCTGGTTTTAATTTATTAATTACCTCAACTGCAGTTGGATGATGGCTTATAACAACCTGGTCAATAAATTTGATTGATTTTAACATTTTAACTCTATCTCTTATTGAAAAAGCCGGTCGATTATTACCTTTATTAACAAATTTATCTATTGTTACTGAAACAACAAGTTTATCACAAATTGATTTAGCTTTTTTAAAGTACTCGATATGACCTATGTGCAAGATGTCAAAAACACCATGAGCTAAGCCTACTATACTTTTTTTTTTAATATTATTTAATTTCATAAAATTTATTTCAAATAATAACTCTTTAAATATAATTAATGTATACAAAGTTATATTCAATACTTAAAATATATTAATATTAATAATTAATAAAGATATGAAAAAAATACTTGTTTTAGGAAGTTCAAGCTTTAGTGGTTCAGCTTTTATCAATTTTATGCTTGATAAAAATTTTTTTATTATAGGTACTTTTAGAAGAAAAAAAAATATTCTATATCAGCCCCATTTAAAAAATCCAAATAAAAAAAATTTTTTAGGGTTAAAAATTGATTTTGATAAAGATGTAAATAAATTATTAAAAATTGTAGAGAAATATAAACCCACACACATTATAGACTTCGCTTCAATTTGTATGGTCAATGAAAGTTGGAGTAATCCAGAATTATATATTAAATCTAATTTACAAACAAAATCACTATTTTTAAAAAATATATGTAAATACAAATTTATTAAAAAATATATTTATATATCTACACCAGAGGTTTTTGGATCAAATGAACATTCAATTAAAGAAAATCAAAAAATTTTTAACCCCACAACACCCTATGCTATTTCAAAACTTTCCTTTGAAATGATTCTAAAATCATATGGGCAAGCATATAATTTACCTTATTCCATTTGTAGATTTTCTAATTTTTATGGGATTGGTCAACCCAATTATAGATTGATACCAAAAGTGCTCTTGAGTATTGATACTGGTAAAAAATTTCCCTTACAAGGTGATGGAAAATCTAAAAGAGATTTTATTAATAGTTATGATTTTTCAAATGGTATATATCTAACTTTAATGAAGGGAAAAAATAAATCTTCATATCATTTTTCGACAGATAAATACTTTACTATTAAAGAAGTGATAAATAAAATTTGCAACATTAAAAAGTATAATTTTAATAAACTAATAAAAAAAGAGAAAGATAGAAGAGGTAAAGACAAGACTTACAGATTAAATTGCAACTTAACTAAAAAAGAACTTGGTTGGAAACCATATATAAATTTTGACAATGCTTTAAATGAAATTATTGAATTTTATAAAGTAAACTTTGAAAAAATCAAAAAATTAGACACAAAATATGTTGATGAAAATCTATCTAAAGATTAAATTAAAATCTTTCGTATTATATTGACTAAAAAATTGATAAATACAAATAATTTTTTTTGCATAAAGTTTGGTTCTGAACCTTCTAATCTAAGTTTTCTATCTAAATAAAGGTCTTTTTCAGAAATTATCTTTTTATTTGATTCTAAATCATGCAGAATTTTAATTCTTATGGAACTATATCTGACAGTATAAAAGTTAACAAAAAGATATAGCATACATATCAATAAAATTAAGAATTCAAAGAATTGTAGAATATTATTTGAAAATTTAAATATAAATAATAAATTTAAAATTAAAAAATATATAATTTTTTTAGTAGAGCTAATTTTTAATCGATTAATCATTATTATTGTAAAGATATTAATCAGAAAAAAATTAAACATTTTCTTTAAAAAAAATATTACTCAAAATTTTTGATACTTTTAATAACATCCTACCTTTTGACGTTATTTTTTTTTTTTTATTTAATAGATTATCCTTAATCATTAAATCAGTGCGGTTTTTTATAAAAGATTTTTTGATAAAACTATCTAGGTTATTATTGTTTAGATAATATAACGAAGGACTACCATTAAATATTAATGTTAAAAATAATATATAGCTCGTTAAAATAACTAAATTAAAAATGATATGCTCAAAAAAATCAGTAGAAAAATATTTATGTTCATTTCTAATGATTAGTATGAATAAAAATATTAAAATAGTAGTTAGATGCCATTTTTTTTTAAATTTTATCACACGAAAAATAATAACTTGAAGTAAAAGTAAGATCATAAAATTTCCAACTGTACTTAATAAATGCATTAAAAATAAATTTTTTTGGCTTTAAATTTATATGTATTTGAATTAATTATTTTTATGTCAATAAAAACACTAATAAACCTATAAACAACTTCAATAAAATTTTTTACTGATACGGTTCTATCTATATATGATTTATGCTTAAATCTCGTTGGGATCTCACTATACTTGATGTTTGATTTTAATAGTTTGACATTTAATTCAGGCCAATAACTCATTCTATTTGATTTTACTTTAATTTTTTTTATAATATTACACTTATAAATACATGGTGCCTGAATATAATTAACAGGAGCATCAAAAAAATAACACCACATCATTCTAAATAACATAGTTAAAACATATCTATTTCTTGAATATTTTTCTATATTTGTGGGATAGAACATAACAAGGTCAATATTATTTTTTAAATATTTCTGAACATCTAACATTGGTATGTCATTGTCTGATGGTAGCGGCATTATATATTTAGTTTTGCAGATAGCTAAAGTTTTCTTAAATGAATATCCAACACCCATATTCCTATTATTTATAATAAAAAAAATATTTTTTTTTATTTTTTTATCCAATTTTTTATAAAATTTTTTTAAAACATTTTTTGTGTTATCGGTACTGCCATCATTTACAAAAATAAAATGATTATTGGTATTAATACGATTTGAAATAAATTTTGATAGATCTGAAAGAAAAGGACGCAGATTTTTTCTGACTTCTTCATTGTAAATTGGTATAAAAAATGTAATCATTTCTAACTTTACTATGTGATAATTATTAACATTTAATTAATAAATAACAAATTATTTAACTTGATAGTGCATTATGAATAAAAATTTCAATTTTCTACCTAAACAATACAAAAATAGTAAACTAAAGATTAACCATAATTATCTATCATCTCAATTTTCAGATCATAACCATATATTAAAAAAAATTTCAAAAGTTGTTAAAAAAAATGATTTTACCCTTGGTGAGGAAGTTAATATTTTTGAAAATAATATAAAAAAATTAATTGGAGCCAAACACGTCGTTGCTGTGGGAAGTGGGACAGATGCAATTTTTTTAAGTCTAAAATGTCTAAATATTAAAGAAGGTGATGAGGTAATAACTACACCTTTTACATTTTACGCAACAATAGGTGCGATAGTTACGTCTGGTGCAAAACCAGTTTTTGCAGATGTTAATTTTGATTTTAACATAGACCCCAAAGAAATAGAAAAAAAAATAACAAAAAAAACAAAGGCAATAATTCCTGTTCATTGGGCTGGTAAAATTTGTGATATGGATGCGATTATGAAAATATCTAAAAAATATTCTATACCAGTCATTGAGGACTCTTGTCATGCTATTTTAGCTAAAAGGTATGGTAAATTTGCAGGTACTTTTGGCAGAATGGGATGCTTTAGCTTACATCCACTTAAAAATTTAAATGTATGGGGTGATGGTGGATATATAGTGGTTAAAAATTTTCAAGATTATAAAAAATTATCTCTAATGCGTAACCATGGATTAGTAAGTAGAAATAAAAACTTATTATTTGGCTACAATTCTAGATTGGACACGATTCAAGCTGTTATAGCTAATCATCTGTTAAAAAAATTAAAATATCTAACTAAAAAAAGAATTAATAATTCTTATTATTTAGATAAAAATTTAAAAAACTTTAAAAATTTAGAAATAATAAAAAGAGAAGCAAAATCGACTGAAGTATTTCATCTTTATTGTTTAAGAGTTAAAAGGAATAAGAAAAGTGTTTTAAAACAATTAATAAAAGGTGGTGTGGATGTTAAGGTTCACTATCCAGTGCCAATGCATCTACAGCCTGCTGCAAAATACTTAAAGTATAAAAAAGGTGATTTTCCTATTACAGAATTAATTTCCAGAGAAACAATTTCTTTACCAGTGCATGAGTTCATCACGAAGAACAATTTAGATAGAATTATCTCTATATTTAAGAAAATTTATGAAAAATAATCATATAAAATACATAGACCTTGGAAAAAATTTTAAAAAAATAAAATATAAATTATTTTTAGAATTTTCTAAAATAGGTGAAAATGGTGACTTTATTCTAGGGCCAAAAGTAAAAGAATTTGAAGATAAATTAAAACATTTTACCAAATCAAAGTATGCCGTGACTTGTGGTAATGGAACTGATGCAATTGAAATATCTTTAAAAATATTAAATATTAAATACGGTGATGAAATTATCACTACATCAAATACATGGCTATCAGTAGGAAATGCTATATTAAATGTTGGAGCTAAACCTAAATTTATTGACATAGACAGTTCCTTAAATATGGATCCAAGTAAAATTGAAAATATTATTTCAAAAAGAACTAAGTGCTTAATAATAACCCATCTAAATGGTTTGCCTGGTAATATGAAAATAATTACTAAAATAGCTAAAAAATATAAAATTAAAATTTTAGAAGATTGTTCTCAAGCAATTGGAACTAAATATAATGGAATTCATGTTGGTAATTTTGGAGATATCGCAACATACAGCCTTCATCCAACAAAAAACCTAGGAGTTTTTGGAGATGGTGGTTTTATCACAACCAAAAATAAAAAATACTATGAAAAAATTTTACAAATTAGAAATAATGGTTTGATAAATCGTGATGTTACAAGCCTCATTGGCAGGAATAGTAGATTAGATAATTTTCAAGCAATAGTGGGTCTGCTTCAATTAAAGAATATAAATAAACATATTAATTTAAGGCAAAAAAATGCAAAGTATTATGATAAGCAGCTAAGCTCTATAAAGGAAATAATATCAACACCTTCAGATTTTATATTAAAAAATAGTACCCACACCTATCACAGGTATGTATTGATATGTCAAAAAAGAGATGGCTTGTTAAAATTCTTAATAAAAAATAATATAGATGCTAAAATACACTATCCCATTAACATTCATGAACAATTTCAATTTAAAAAATTCTACACAAATAATTTAACGATAACAAACAATCTAAATAAAAAAATAATAAGCTTACCTGTCCACGAAAATTTAAATTTAAATGATCTCAACAAAGTAATTTTTTATATTAAAAGGTTTTATAATAAATAAAGTTTATAAAGTGAAATTTATTCCAATAATAAAATTTATTGTAGTTTTAGGTGTTTTTTACTACTTGTTTAAAACTGAATATATCAATATTGAAGAGCTTGTTGCTATTGATTTAAGTAATAAATTTCTTATAATTTTTCTGATTATATTTCTATGTGCATCTACATATTTTCTTGGCGCTCTTAGGTGGTGGTTAATTCTAAAAACATTTAATTACAAGGTAGACTTATTATATATTTTAAAAATTACATATGTAGGAGCTTTTTTTAATAATGTTTTATTTGGGTCGTATGGTGGGGATTTAGTTAAAGGATATTACATATACAAATTTATGAACAAATCTGTGAAACCTGCTCTAACAATTATAGTAGATAGGCTTTTTGGCTTAATTGGCTTAATAATAGTTGGTATAATTTCTTTTATATTTTTTTTAAACGGTGAGTTTTTAAAATATGTCTCAATTAATTATAACCTTTTAATTATTTTATTTTTTATTTTAGCAGTTTCAATATTTATAATTATTTTATTATTTCATAATAATTTATTGAAAAAAATAAATTTTTTAGCCGAGTATATTAATAACTTCTTGTCTTTAGCTAAAAAAAATATATTCATCTTTTTAATTTGTCTAATACTGTCCTCTATAATATTTATAGCAGTTCATTTAGGTGTTTTTTTAGTTTCGGATATTATTTATGATTTTAAAATAGGGATAGAAAAAGTTTATGTGATTAATTTTTTCACAACAATTGTTAATGTTTTGCCTATAACACCAGGTGGTCTTGGTATGGGTGAGCTAGCATTTAGTAAGGCTAATGATTTTTTTTCTGAAAACCAAAGTCATATAACAAATATTGCTAATGTAATCATATTATATAGAATTATTAATGTGGTTGCATGTTTGCCTGGCGCTATTATATATGTTTTACAAAATAAAAAATTATGAAAATACTTATAACTGGTGCGTGTGGATACCAAGGGTCTAGATTGGTTCCAAAACTTTTAAAAAAAAATATCAAAATCATTGCAATTGATACTCAATGGTTTGGAAATTATTTAACTAAACATAAAAATTTAAAAAATATTAAAAAAAATATACTAGATATTGATGAAAAAGACCTTACTGGAGTAGATATAATAATTCATCTAGCATCAATAGCTAATGATCCTATGGGGGATCTGGTACAAAATTTAACTTGGGAGTACTCATGCATTGGAACTATGAAATTAATGGAGTTAGCAATTAAAAAAAAGGTATCTAGGTTTATTTTTGCTTCATCTGCTTCAGTATATGGCGTAAAAAATGATAAAAAAGTTACTGAAAAACTTTCTCTGGAACCAATATCAATTTATAATAAAGCAAAAATGATCACAGAGAGAACAATTTTATCTTATTCAGATAAAATCAATGTTTCAATAATTAGACCAGCAACGGTCTGTGGTGTTTCACCAAGAATGAGATTTGATGTAAGTGTCAATATGATGACATACCAAGCCCTTAAGAACTCAAGAATGACTGTATTTGGTGGTCAACAAACCAGGCCCAACATCCATATAGATGATTTACTTGATATATATATTTTCTTTTTTTCAAGAAATAAAAGATTTAATGGAATTTTTAATGCTGGTTTTGAAAATCTGAAAATTTTAGATATAGCAAAAAAAGTCCAAAAATTAATTCCATCTAAGATTGAAATAATTAAAAATAATATTGATATTAGGGATTATAGAATTGATTCATCAAAATTGCTTTCGTTGGGCTTTAGACCAAAAAAAAATGTAAACACAGCAATAACTGAAATTTTAGAAGTATACCAAGATAACATCAAATATGTTGATGAAAAATCATTTTCTATTAAATGGTTACAAAAAAACTATAAAAAATTTTTTAATATAGGGAAATCCTAGATTTATTAAAAAATTTGATAATAATGAATATTTATTTAAGTTTAAATGATCATAAAAAATATAATAATTATATCAAATCATCTAATTCAGTATCAGATCCCACTTTTTAAAAAGATTAAATATAAAAAAACCAACATAAATTTTTTTACAGAAAATATATCCTGACTTGTGTATAAAGATGTAAAGGGCATTATTAAAAAATAGAATTTATGATCAATTTTTTAGAAAAACACTAATAATATGTTAAAAAATCAAATAACTTATTCTAATACGTTTAGCATAATTTTTATTATTGGATTTATATTCTTACTACTAAACTTAGGTCCGTCATATTTACTATTCGACAAATTACAAGTTGTCACCATATACACTCTTAATCTAATATCAATTTTTCATTATTTAAATATTGAAGATAAAAAAAAGTTGCTACCATTATTTCAAATGCTACTAATATATTTTTTTTTTTCATGCACTCTTGTTTTTTTCTTTAGAGATTTTGAATATGATTTATTTACTTCCCCTTTACAGAAAGAAATATTATTTGAAAACATGCAATTTAAGATTACAGAAGTGGATTTAAAAAGGCCTCTTTTGAGAGATACAAGAAATATTTTAATAACAGGATTATTGTTTTTAAATGTAGGTTATTTTTTTTCATTACATTTTTTTAAAAAAAAACGTGAAGGTTTTAATGCCTTATATATTAAAAATGAAAATAATTTTATTTTTTTGGGTATATTAGTTTTTATATTTTTTGTTTTAAGTTTTATAATTTTCAAATTAGATGACTATATTCCAGGATTTTCTCAAGCAAAATATCCAATGATTTATAGTTCTATGATTATGCTTTTTTTAGGAATTCTTATTAGCAAAAATAATATCTTTATTAATCTATTATACGCAATGCCTATTTTTTTTATGATTTATTTTCATGTTACAAATGGAATTTATGGGCTACCCTTTAAATTAATAATTATCTTAGTAATTTTATTCATCTTCATAAAGAAAAGGGTGCCAATTATTTTTTCAACAGTTTTATTACTACTTTTTCTTGTTCTTCATTCAATAAAATATGATGTTAGAGCTGTAAATAGATTTGAGGGACCAAAATTTGATAGAAAAATAGCATTTATAAATATATTAAAAGAAAAATTATCCAGTACTGGTGTCCAATCTTTTTCAACTAAATTGGTTAAAAGTGATAAATTAGAACTTCGAAGAACTTTAGAAAGGGTTGTGCATAACTATCAGTCTCTTATTATTATAAACGACCAGCATGAATTTACTAATTTTGATACTCCTGCCTTATATTTGAATGGGAGCACGTACAAAATATTATTATCAAAACTAATACCTAGAATTTTTTGGAAAAACAAACCCTCAGATACTTCTGGCAACGAAATGGGGCGATATTATAATATGTTAATCCCAAGTGATCTTAAAACTTCTTGGAATTTTCCAGTTCTGAATGAATTTTATGGTAATTTTAATTTAAAAGGTGTGATCATAGGTATGTTTTTATTGGGTGCAATATTTAGATATCTTTCATATAATTTTTTTGTATCAAAAATCCATAACGCAGAATTTATAATTGCTTTTAGTTTAATTTTACCTTTATGGTATTTAGAGTCTCATCTTTCACTCTTAATAGGGGCATTAATTCAACAGTATATCTTATTAATTTTTGGTTTTTACTTATATTCAAAATTTCAAATAATTTACTTAAAGATTACTTCAAATGAAAAAAGTATTTGTTAAATTAACTTATAATATGACACCTACAGGAAAAAAAATTATTTAAGTCTTTAGGTGAATAGTAAGGTTTACGCTCTTGTTTTGAATTTTTCATTTATTACCCTTAAATTCATTAATACAATTATTTTTCTATAAAAAATACTAACTACTCTCATTAATTGTTCCTAATTTATTACTAAGTCTTATTATATGGGGTTAAATAACAGATCGAATACTGTCTTTTTCCCTGGATTTGGTGTAAGCTTGGTTAAAAAGAGTAAAAGAGATAGGCATAACTCGTCGTTTTACAGGGTTTAAATGGTACTTGAGTAGTTACGAAAGCGGGATCAGTCGTCTTTAAATTTAATTATTTAAGGAGGTTTGAATGAAGTTTGGATATTTTTGTAACACTACTAACTGGGATCATAAGCCATACAATCAATTACTTGATGAGACCAAAGAAATCACCACTTATTGTGATGAAAATAATTGGGACTCGATTTGGTATACAGAGCATCACTTTAACCATGAAGGAATGGAATCGTGTACGAACCCTTTAATGATGGGAGTAGACGCTGCTGCAAGAACTAAACAAATTAGAATAGGCCAAGCCTGTAATGTAATTACTTTTCATAACCCAATACGTCTTGCAGAAGACATAGCTTTATTAGATCAACTATCAGGTGGGAGAGTTGACGTTGGTATTGGAAGAGGAATATATGGCAGAGAAGCTATCAACATGAACAAAGAGGCTGACTTAAAAGATCAAGCAAAAAATTTTAAATTATTTGA
>Ga0209383_1001137_pt1 | contig 17003 bp, 29 predicted proteins | sample CoawatmetaG02DNA_FD_187510 | JGI IMG/M metagenome (GOLD analysis project Ga0209383, IMG submission 187510) | Marine microbial communities from the West Antarctic Peninsula - Coastal water metaG029-DNA (SPAdes) (version 2) | ecosystem: Environmental > Aquatic > Marine > Coastal ... | reverse complement strand
CACAGGTACGAACACAGATCAAGCGATAGCAGATGCAGTAACAGCTCAGGCTGAAACAGTAGCAGCACCAGATCAATCTAGTGGCAACGGTCAAGAAACGAGTGGCGGGATAACAGGTGTATCAGGTTTACCAGATAACTCCATGTACGGTGGAGATCTTGATCAAGGTGGAGCAGGAGATGGTATTACAAATTACGAAAACACTCCAGACGAAACAATTCAACAACAAGAAGATATTAATAAAACAATAACAGGTTTAGGTAATCAGTACGATATATATGATCCTTCCGTTGACAGCTCAATGTACGGAGGAGATCTTAACCAAGGAGGAGACGGTATTACAAATTACGAAAACACTCCTCAAGAAACAGCGGAACAAACTCAAACCATTGAAAATGCTATTACAGGTTTAGGAGATCAGTATGATATATACAATCCTATAGAAACAGGTTCAGCAGGAGATGTTATGGGAGAAGCAGCATTACCAGAAGACTATCCAACAGTAGAACAGAAATCAATGACAGCTCCTTACGGAATTGGAACAGAATTTAATCAACCGATAGACTATGAGGTTATCGATTCTCAAACGGCTGATGAACTAGGTGGTTTGACACAAGAGCAAATAGAAGAAACTGGAATTATAGATAAAGTAATGAACACGCTTGAAGATCCGATTTCAAGAGAACAAGTTACAAATGCTATACAAGCTGGAAGAATAGGTCTTGCTGCTATAACTGGAGGAGGTAGTGAAGTTATAAACACTATAGGTAAAATTATAAGTGGTAACATCGCTGGTAAAACAATTTCAAGTTCAGTGTCTCCCGTACTTACTGATGCAATAGAAGAACAAGAACAAACTAATATAATGGATTTAGGAGATCAACAGTTTGCAGAGACAGGAGACTATGATGTTTATTCTGGAGGTGACACAGGAACTACTTCATCTCCAACACCTGCAGCAGATTACTCTTATGAAGGAAGCGATGAACAAGACGAAGCTTCAAACTATGATTCAACACCTTCCCCAGCACCATCTCAACCAGATCAAAGAGATAGAGGAGGTGATGGAGGCGGAGGCGGTGGCGGTGGTAAAATCGTTTGCACTATGATGAATGACACTTACGGATTTGGGAACTTTAGAAATAAAATATGGTTAAGACAATCAAAAGACTTAGCACCCGAATATCAAAAAGGTTATCATAAAATATTCTTACCACTTGTAAGACTTTCTAAAACAAATGTAGTTATTAGAAAAGTTCTAGAACACATAGCTGTTCATAGAACTATAGACATTCGACAAGAAGCGAGAGGCAAGGTTCATATACTCGGTAGAGTATATAGAAAAGTATTAGAACCAATCTGTTACTTGGTAGGTAAGTATGTCAAATAACGCTCTTCACAAAATAGAATCACACGAAAAACTTTGCAGAATAATGCAAAAGCAGACTCACGATAAAATACACGCATTAGAAAGTCAAATTACTAGAGTTGAGAGAATACTTTTAGTATCTATGGGTGCTGTTGTGACAGGTATGGGTGGGGTAATAGTAGTTCTACTTCAAAAATTGTAGCGACCATACATAAGTCCTACTAAATCCAATCTTTTAATTCTTCGTTCATTACTTGAGAAGCAATGTTTACTTTAGCTCTTAATGCTTTTACTATTCTTTCATCTACGGTGTTTTCACATAATATATCTATATAAGTCATAGCTCTTTTTTGACCAATACGATCTATCCTAGCTTCGGATTGCATTCTTTTTTCTAAATCATAACCATTAGAATAATAAACCATGGTGCTAGCCTCTGTAAGTGTAATACCATAACCACCTGTAGCAGGAGTACCAACTATAAACCTTACAGGACTATCTACATCTTGAATTAGTTTAATTGCTTTTTGTCTATCGTCCACAGAGGTGTCTCCATAGTAAGTTACAATAGAATTGTCCCCATATTCTTTTTTTACATGTTCTACTATTGTTTTTATATCGTTCTTCCAATGTGCCCATATTACTACTTTGCCGTGTATCTCATCTAAAACATCCATAAGTTCTGTTATTCTATTATTTTTTATTTGTTGAACTGTGCCATCATCTGCTTTAAAATGTCCGCACGTTATTTGTTGCAAACGCATAAGTTGTGTCATAGCTGTAGCAGTAGTTGTCATCTTATCATTCATTACAGCAAGAGCCATTTGTTTCATTTGTGAATACAGTTTTTGTTGTTCTTCAGAAAGCTGTATAGTTCTTTTCATAAAAGTTTTTTTAGGTAAATCTAAACAGTCATCTTTTAATACCCTAAAAGAAAAAGGTTGTAGTTTTTCTGATAACTCAGGTAAATTTCTATAACCAACAACAATTTGCACAGAGCGTCCTCCAAAGTTAGCTGACCTCATAATGGCATATCTAGTTCTAAATCCATAGTAAGATTGATGTCCTAAAAGCCAAGGGTCTAGGAATTCACATTGTGTGTATAGATCTAAAGGTGATTTAGTAACAGGAGAGCCGGTAAGTATTCTTCTATACTTAGCATTTAAACCTAGTTTTAATATAGACTTAGTTCTTTTTGCTTGAGGATTTTTTATAGTAGTCGATTCATCAATAGCCATTAAAGCATTATGACAAGATAAAAACTTAGCTACAAAGTCCACACCTTTTTTAGTAGATAAAGCCTCTACGTTTACAATTAATAAATGTAAATCAATTTCAAGTTTAAATAATTCTGATAGTAGTTTTTCTTGTTTTTTACTTATATTAGCTTGCCACAATATAGACCTATATTTAACATGTTCTGCTAAATGTATAGGTATTTCACTATCAAACCAATTTTTGTAAACACCTTTTGGTGCTACAATTACAGCTCCATTTATTTTACCTTCATCATATAACATTGATATGTTATCAATTAAGACCTTAGATTTTCCAGTACCCATCTCCATAAAATAAGCAAAACTTTCTTTCTTATAAGACATTTCTAATGCTTTTAATTGATGAGCATAAGGCTTTGTTTTAAATTTGTAATCCATGTTTATTTTTCTACTTTCTATTGACTTGCTTATCATAAAGACTATATTGATGTCAATGTCAGAAAGCATAAGTTACGGAAAAATAAAACGTGAACCCATAGTTTACGTAGTGCAAGAAATAGCTGGTACTAGAGAAGGTAGACCTAAAATAAACATTATAGGTGCATCTAAATACGGTGCGTTTAAATTTTTATTACCTGAGCTATCACAAATTATTTTTTCTCCAGGTCCATTAATTATGAAACTAAGACAAAGTTTAAAAGATTATAGATCTGATGACTATTTACTTTTGACAGGAGACCCTGCTATAATAGGTGTTGCATGTTCTATTGTATCCGACATAACAACTGGAAAATACAATTTATTAAAGTGGGACAAACAAGAAAGAAGATACTATCCAATAAAGATAAACTTATATGAAAGAGGAGAAATAAATGAGCAAGATAAACTTTGAACAAGATCAAGTTGATTCAGTTACGCAAATAGATAGCAGTAAAAAATTATCTGATAAGGTAATTGATTTAAAAAATCTTGAAGATGAAATAGAGAATGCTGAACGTAGTGTTAGTAAACTTAAAGAAACAGCAAGGCAGCTTTCTGGTGTAGAAATACCTACGCTTATGGAAGAAATGCACATATCAAAATTAAAATTAAAAGATGGTTCTGCAGTAGAAGTAAAACCATTTTACAGTGCCTCAATTATGTCCGATAGAACGGAAGAGGCGTTTAACTGGCTTCGAGAAAATGGCCATGGTGATATCATTAAAAACGATGTCACAGTTACCTTTGGTCGTGGCGAAGACAACAAGGCGAGCGATTACGCCAACCTTGCGAGAGGTCGTGGGTATGAACCTATTCAAAAAATAGGTGTACATGCCCAGACTCTCAAAGCTGTATTCAGAGACATTGCTGAAAATAAAAAAGTAATGCCCGAAGAATACTTTAAAACGTTTGTAGGTAACCAAACAAAAATAACAAGGAGAAAATAGATGAGCGATACAATAAACGAGAAACGAGAAAATAGTAAAGGTGAAAAACTTCCTTCAACAATCCTGTTCGAAGAAGATTCATCTTCAGGTTTTGAGAACGTTAAGTCAACAAGTTTGGCTTTACCAATCTTAAAACTTTTACAAAATGGTTCTGGAGAAGCACAGAAACGTAATCAAAATTACGTAGAAGGTGCTGAACCTGGAATGCTTTTAAATACAGTTACTAAAAAATTGTATGACGGAGCAAAAGGAGTAGACGTTATTCCTTGCCATTATAAGTTAGAGTATCAAGAATGGTCTGATTTTGGAACTGGTTCAGGTAGACCAGAAAACATATACGCAGATGATTCGGATATTTTATCTAAAACAACCAAAGATGGTATGGGTAAAGATAGATTAGAGAATGGAAACTACATTCTTACGGTCGGTCAACACTATGTAATAGTTGCAAGTGCTGATGGAGCTACTGAAACTGCTTTAATATCTATGAGTTCTTCTCAAGGTAAAATAAGTAGAAAATGGAACTCTATGATGATGTCTATCACAATGGATGGTAAAGATGGTGTGTATACACCAGCATGTTTTAGCCACATTTATAAATTAAGTACAGTATTGAATTCTGGTAAAGGAAATCAATGGTACGGATACAATATTCAGAAAATAGGCCCTGTAAGTAACAGCGGTCTATATGAGAGAGCTAAGCAGTTCTATCTAAGTTTATCTAAAAATAAACAATAATCTGGATCATGCATGGGGAGGCTTTGGGAGACTAAAGCCTCTCATAAAAATAAACGGGGCAAATGTTAGAAAGATTTAAACAAGTATTCTCTGGTTTGGAGATAGCATACGGACAAACTAAAAAGACTGATGACTTTTCAGAAAATGGAAAACATCAGACAAAATCATTTACTATAAAAAATCCACCTACAGATAAGTTGTGGCAAGCACATCTTGATGGAGAAGATCCAGCTTTAGGTATTGTTCCTATTAGAGAAGATAATAAATGTAAATGGGGATGTATAGATATAGATACTTACCCTTTTGATCATAAAAGTTTTATTAAAAAAATAAGAGATAAAAATATACCTATGATTTTATTTAGATCAAAATCAGGTGGTGCTCATGCATTTTTATTTACTAAAGACTTTGTTCCAGCAAGTTTAATGAGAGATAGATTAAAAAAGATTGCTGCTGAACTAGGACACGCTAGAGCAGAGATATTTCCTAAACAAGATTATATACGAGCAGACAGAGGAGACACAGGAAGTTTTTTAAACTTACCTTATCACGGAGGAGATAAAACAATTAGATATGCTTTTGATGATGAAGGAAACTGTTTAACTTTAAATCAGTTCTTTGATATGTATGAGAAATACTCATTGTCAGAAAAGGAATTAGCTAACGTAAAGAAAACAAAAGAAAAAGAAAAACTTGAAGACGATAACAATCCCTTAAAAGGAGCACCACCTTGTTTAATTGCAATATCAAAAGAAGGTATTCCAAACGGACAAAGAAACAATGCTATGTATAACTTTGGAGTTTATCTTAAAAAAAGATTTTCTTCAGATTGGGATTTAAAAATGCATGACTATAATAAAAAATATTGTACTCCTCCTTTAGAAAGAAATGAAATACAAATTTTAATAAAATCAGTTGATAAGAAAGAATACCAATATAAATGTAAAGACGAACCTATTCAATCTTTTTGTAATTCTAAGCTATGTGTATTGCAAGAATTTGGTGTTGGAGATGGAGCACCTAGTCCAGAGATAACAGAAATAAGAAAATATGATTCAGATCCTCCAATATATTTTGTAACTATAGATGGAGAAAGTGTTGAAGTAGATGACATGACACTACATGATTCTGAAAAGTTTTCTATATCTTCTATGAATCAGCTTAATAGACCTATGCTTCCTGTAGGAAAAATTATATGGAGAAAGATGTTAGTTCATTTATTTAAAAATTTAGGTCATGTACCTGCACCAGAGTCTTCTAAAATAAATGTTCAAGTAAGAGAACTGTTAGCAGATTTTATTAACAAAGCTCCAGGTAAAGATATAAACGATATTAAAAGAGGTTTACCCTATTCAGACGAAAAAGACAGTTATTTTAAGTTTAAAGATTTTTGGAGATACTTGCAAAGAACTAAATCGTGGCCAGATAAAACTTATCCTAAACAAAAAACAATGAGACTTTTAGAAGAACTATTTAGTACGATAGAATTAGTTAAGAGTATAGACGGTAAAAATACTAGAATAATAAAAATGGATATTGTTAAATTAGAAAGACCCAATGTAAGAAAAACTAAAATGAAAGATGAACCTTTTGCATGAGAACAATAATTCCAGGTCCTCCCGGTACAGGTAAGACCTATAAACTAATAAATACTTATTTAGATCAAGAGATAAAAAATGGAGTAAACCCTAGTAAAATAGCCTACATAACCTTTAGTAGAGCTGCAACATTGGAAGCTGAGAAAAGAATAGAAGATAAATTTCCTAAATTAGATTTTGAATATGTATCTACAATGCATGCTATGGGAAGACAAGCATTAAAAATAGATACAAAGACTCGGCTATTAAAAGGATCTAAGTGGAAATCTTTTAAAAACTTTTCTCAAGTTTGTAGGGACATGTCTTTTGAAACAAAAATAAGTCCTAATGGTATTCCACAATATCAAAATAATCACATGAAAATTATAGATTATTCAAGATCTAAAAAAATTACATTAATAGATGCAGCAGTAGAATTAGATTTACATGAGTATGTAGATGTTGATTTAACCTTTCAAATTAATCAAGATTTAGAATCATATAAAGATCATACAGGGATGGTTGAGTATTGTGACATGATTACAAAATTTGTCGAGAAAGATAAGTGCCCCAACTTACAAGTAGTCTTTCTTGATGAAGCACAGGATCTGAGTCCTCTGCAATGGGATATGTTTTTTTATATCGAATCAAGATGTGAAAGATCGTACATTGCGGGGGATGATGACCAAACTATTTACACTTTTCAAGGAGCTGATCCAAGTATATTTATAAATTTAGAAGGAAAAAAAGATTCTTTAATAAAATCTAGAAGAGTTCCAAGGTTAATACATGAAAAGGCTGTAAGCATTTTAAACAATATTCAAAATAGAATGGAGAAAAAATGGGAGCCTAGAGATGAAGAAGGTAAGATTATTGAGAATTGTTATTTAGAAAATTTAGATTTTAGTACAGAAAAATGGATGATATTGACTCGAACAAATAAAATGCTAGAGCCTATTGCAGAACATCTATCTTCTTTAAATTTTAGGTTTGATAGTAAGGTAAACAATATATTACCTAAAGAATTAATAGAGGCATATAGAGTTTGGGATAGATTAAATAAAGGTGCTACTGTTAGTGGAGAAGAAGCACAAAAAGTTTATGAGTATTTAAATTACAATAAAGGCCATGTAAAACATGGTTTTGCTAGTGGTAATAGTCTAGCAAATATAAGCTCAGTAGACTTAGATAAATTAAAATCTGATCACGGTCTGCTAGTAACGGGAAGCTGGGAGCAGTTACATATTCCAGAAGAAAGTATTATTTATATTAAAAGTTTATTACGTGAAGGAGATGATCTAATGAAAGATGCAAGAATAAAACTTTCTACAATTCACGGAGTAAAGGGAGAAGAATGCGATAATGTAGTTCTATATACAGACATAGAAAATATAATATATGAGTCAGCAAGAAGAGACCCAGACACTGAACATAGAATATTTTTTGTTGGAGTTACAAGAGCAAAAGAAAATCTTTATCTTATGCAACCTACTTCAGATTATCAATATAACATAGGAGACCCAATATAATGACAGCGTACAAAAAACAAGTAGGAGGATCTCATTATAAAAATATGAAGATTCAACCTAGTCAATTTATAAATGAGAACCGTTTGCCTTTTGCAGAAGGATCAGCTATAAAATATATATGCAGACATGCAGCGAAAGGAAAAGAACAAGACATCGATAAAGCAATACACTACTTAGAAATGATACTTGAAAGGGATTACTCATAATGTTTGAAGCTCCAAAAGAATGGATATGTCCTGATAGCTTTCCTGATTTAAGTAAGGAAAAATATATAGCTATTGACTTAGAAACAAAAGATCCAAATTTAAAATCAAAAGGATCTGGTGCAGTCATAGGAGAAGGAAAGATTGTAGGTATAGCTGTAGCAACTAAAGGATGGTCAGCTTACTATCCAATAGAACACGAAGGTGGAGGTAATTTAGATAAGAGAACAGTTTTAGATTGGGTTAAAGAAGTATGTGCAACTTCTGCTACAAAAATATTTCATAACGCAATGTATGATGTATGTTGGTTAAGAGCATATGGAATACCTATAAATGGTTTTATTGTTGATACTATGGTTATGGCATCTTTAATAGATGAGAATAGATTATGGTATAGTTTAAATAGTGTATCGTTTGATTACTTAGGAAAAACTAAAAGTGAAGCAGTATTAAGAGAAACTGCAGACTCTTGGGGAATAGATGCAAAATCAGAAATGTATAAACTACCTGCAATGTATGTAGGTTCTTATGCAGAGAAAGATGCAGAACTTACTTTAGAATTATTTGAAGTGTTGTCTAAAGAATTAGGAAGTCAAAAACTACATGATGTATTTAATTTAGAGACTCAGTTATTTCCTTGTTTAATTGATATGAAATTTAAAGGAGTAAGAGTAGATGTTGAGAAAGCACATGATTTAAAAAAGACACTTATATTAAAAGAAAAGAAACTACTATTAGAGATAAAAAATGAAACAGGAATAGATGTCCAGCTTATGGCAGCGAGAAGCGTGGCAAAAGTTTTTGATAAATTAAAATTAAAATATGAAACTACAGCTGTATCTAAAGCTCCTTCTTTTACCAAAAATTATTTATCTAAACATCCTCACCCAATAGTTAAAAAAATTGCACAAGCAAGAGAAGTAAATAAATCTCATTCTACTTTTATAGATTCTATATTAAGATTTACACATAAAGGAAGAATACATGCAGATATAAACCCTATCAGATCAGATAGTGGCGGAACAGTAACAGGTAGATTCTCATACTCTAATCCAAATCTACAACAGATACCCGCAAGAAATAAAGAGTTAGGTCCTTTAATTAGATCTTTATTTATACCAGAAGAAAACTGTAAATGGGGTTGTTTTGATTACAGTCAGCAAGAACCGAGACTTGTTGTGCATTATGCAGCTACAACTGAACCAATAAGTTTTGATAGCTCTGTATCAGATATAGTATCTAAATTTAATTCTAACAGTGTAGATTTTCACAAGACAGTTGCAGATATGGCAAACATATCTCGTACCCAAGCTAAAACAATTAATTTAGGTTTGTTTTACGGAATGGGTAAAGCTAAATTACAAGCAGAATTAGGATTAGGAACTAAAGAAGAAGCAGAAAAACTATTTGATAAATACCACGATAGTGTTCCTTTTGTGAAAGAACTAATGAATGCCACGTCCAGACTTGCAGCTAAAAACGGTTCAATAGGAACTTTATTAGGACGTAGATGTAGATTTAATAAATGGGAGATAGATGAGTTTAGACCTGGTGTAATGTCTTCACCTATGACTAAAGCAGAAGCTTTAGCTGAGGCAAAAGAACGAACAGATAAGACAAAAGAAAACGGAGGAAAAGGAAAATACTTTGGAATAAAAAGATGTTGGACTTACAAAGCATTAAACAAATTAATACAAGGTTCAGCGGCTGACATGACGAAGAAAGCTATGTTAGATTTATATAATGAGGGCATTGTACCACACATACAAATTCATGATGAATTAGACATATCTGTAGAATCTGATAAACAAGCTAAAAAAATTGTTGAGATTATGGAAAATGCTGTTAAACTAAAAATTCCCAATAAAGTAGATTATGAATTTGGTGACAATTGGGGAGATATAAAATGATAAATTATGGCTTACTTAAATGCAAATATACCAGCAACATACGCACAAATAAAAAGAGAGTATCTATATGACTGTAAAAAACATCATGGAGAAGTTGAAGATTGTATTATATTCGGTATATCAAGTATTACTGGACGTGGTATACTTTTTCACGCTATTATGGAAAATGGCGCAATTTTTTATAGGCTACCAATTTCGGCTTTTATTCAACGTGGTTTTCAACCGGAGTCTGTTCCCATTAAAAGACTTGATGAACTTCAGCTCTGGAATTCTTTTTCTTATCATCCTGCTGTTAATCGTTGGGATATTTTAAGCGCTGCTTCAGGCAAATACATAGGTAAAGACAAAAAATGGCATCATGGTAAATACTTATTTACCATTGACTGGGCTCACCCAGATGTTAATATGTTAGACGCCGATCATTCGGAAATTCCGCACGAACATAAATGTGCGCACATCATAGCTCTAGACGATGGGAACTATGCGGCTCAGCCAAACAATAGATGTATATGGGACTTACCTTCTTTCACAGTGAAAGATACTATTCCTGATTGGAAGGTACAAACAAGTGAATGGAATGTAGAAGATACAGGTCAATGGAAAACAGAAGACACTGATAATTTTTTCTACGAAATTGAGGAGAAAAAAAATGATTAAATATTTAAACAATTGGTACACTAAAGTTAAAGACTACCCAAAAGAAGATAAAATAGTCTTAATATATAGATGTGTAGTGGTTTCTTCTATTATAATTTTATTTATTAAATAAGGAGACAACGTGATTAATTCATTAAAAAAAATGTGGATAAAGTATACTGAATGGTTATTTAGTGTTCATGAAAAGATTTGTGAAAAATGCAAACATGATTGTCACTGTGCAGAAGAACTTCATTCAGATGAGTACGGAGTTTGTACCTGTGATAAGTGTGAGTGCTAATGAAAATATCTGAAAATACATCAGTAAGTATGCCAATGAAAAATATGATTGGTATTGTTGTAGCTGTAGCTATGGGAGTATTTGCATACACAGAAGTTACATCAAGACTTACAAGTTTAGAGACATCAAGAGAATTATTTCAAGCTGACTTACTTAAAAAATCAGAACAAAAACCAACTGACCAAGAACAATTTATGTTGATAGAAGACATATATAAAACGGTAGAAAAATTAGAAAAAACACAAGAGCAAAACATGACTAACAAAGTTAACATACAATTTATAAGAGAACAGTTAGAAAAAACTTTAATAGATGTTGAGCACTTAAAAGATAAAGTTAGAAAAAATGGAAATGGAGCACACTAATGATTGAAACTGTTGTGGCTTTATTAATGTTTGTAGGTGCTGAAATTAAAGAACATAGAATACAGCCTTCTATGTCAGAGTGTTTAAAAGGCAAACGTCTTGCTACTCGTACAGCTTCTGCACAAACAGAGTTTAAATGTATTAAGACTAGAGCAGAGTTAGAAACTAACATTGATGGCAGTACAAGTATTAAAAAAATAGTATTGGGGTTGTAGATGAGAAAAAAACCTTTAATCTTAACTAACCCTGTTAAGGGCAGGTTGGAATCTTTAAAAAAATTAACATTACTAATATGGGCTGTTTTTTTATTATTTATTTTTAATCTAGAAACAAATATTAAATCTGCAGAAACTCAAAGCAATGTAAGTGGATCTAACACATCAATTGAAGGAGGTTATACCGGTGGTGCAACTACATATCAATCAGGGTCTTCATCTGCCACAACTACAAATAGCACAAGTAATTCTAATATAAGATCAGCACCGCCAACAGCATCAGCTCCGTCATATAATTCTATGACACAAGATGTATGTAGCACAGGTGCATCAGCAGGAATACAAACATTCGGTATAGGTATAACGGGTGGTAAACATTTTATAGATAAAAATTGTGAACGATTAAAATTATCTAGAATACTAAATGACTTTGGTATGAAGGTTGCAGCAGTTGCTATTCTATGTCAAGATGAGAGAGTGTTTGAATCTATGATACAAGCAGGTACACCTTGTCCAATTGATGGTAAAATAGGTAGAGACGCATTAGTCTTATGGAAAAAATATGACCATGAAAGACCTGATCATAAAACATATATTAAACGTATGAAAAAAAGACAAGTAATAGATGAGGCTATAGAGATTAAAATATTAGATACAGAGAATGACTAATAAAATTAAACCTTTAATACTAGCATTCTTTGTTTTGTATTTTGTAATACAATGCACAATAGGTAAAACAGAAAATGATACTGCAACATCTACAAACATATTACCTAACGCAGGCACAACATCTTCTAACAAAGATAATTTTAATTTAGATGGTGTTCAATCTGGGTCTACAGGTGCATTAGAAAATAACTCTACACACAATGGTTTCGATATAACTTGTCCAACACAAGTTAATAATGCCTGTGGTACAGCGTTTAGTGGTGAGTTAGAGGCAAGCTATCAAATGAAAGTGGGTGCAAGTGGCACACTGCTTGATATAGATGGTGTTGAAGCAGGCACAACATATACTACAACACAAAGAAAATTAAATGGTGGTATACAATTAAACAGTTCAATTAGTATGCAAAACTGTGAATGGGGAGGTTCAGCAACTCCTTGTGGTGGATCAAATGGTGCACAAGATAGTTACAAACTTCACATAAAAATAAAAGATGCACAAGGTAATACATTAGCTGACATGACTACTACACGACTAGATGACTCTGGTTATTATAGTAATAGCCTAAAAAATTTAGATAACCTTGTGTACAATGGTACAGGTGCAGCGTCATACGAATGGTATTGGGAAGGTTATGATGGATCACTAAATACAAGTACATCTAATCTAGGACCAAATTTATTAGGTGCAGAGTTGCTATTAGATTTTCCAATAGATGATCATGAACCATTATCAACACAAGAGATAGCAGATATTAACGAAGCATTAAACACAACAGAACTTACAGAGAATGAAATCTATGACATTATATCTGGACTAGAATCTAAGATAGAAGAAGAGTTTAGACTTACAGGTAAATTAGAAGAAGGTACAAGATTAGAAGTTAGTATAGAAAAAGGTATAACATTTGAGATAGCATCTAAAGAAACTGGTGCTATTGTAATGGAATCACCAATGGTAGCACAGATTATGGAAGAGATGCCTATTGAAACATTGAAAGAAGAAATGGTTTCAATGATTCAAGAAGAAGGTAAAACATTTATGCAAGCTCTAGAAGAAGCACCTAAAGAAGAAAAACCTGTAGAAACAGTAAAAGAGGAGATAACAAATGAACCTAAACAAAAGCAAAAGATTACACAACAGCCTAAAGAAACGATTACAAAGGAAGAACCTAAAAAAAATGCTCCAAGGGAAACGGTCAAAGCAGAGAAGAAACCCAGTAGCAAAGGCACTGTTAAGTCTACCAGAGCTAAGGCAACAGGTAGCGAGAAGCAAGCGGCTGTACAAGAGGGTAAAGCTAAGGTTGCAAACATTGCTAAGATAATGAAGAAAGTAGATCAGAATGTTAAAGATAAATCTAAAAATTTGCAACTAAAAAATTTAATAAAAATGGATGCAATGACTAGTGACCAAGTGTCATTAAATGTGTATAATGTCGAGTTTTATAAATTAAAAGATATATACCTAGACCAGTTAAATATGCAGGATAATAGACAAATATATGCAAATGTCAGTCTTGCAACTTACGTTCAAAATGATAAGCTTAGTATTAATAGAAAAAAATTAATTGAAATTAACACAAGAAAAAATCAATTAAAAATAGAATTAAATAGGTTACGTAATGGTTAGTTTAAAAAATAATTTAGCATCTATCGCAGCTCTTATAGCAGCTGTTGTTGCCATCGGTGGTGGCTTTGCTAAATTTGGAGAGATGCAAACTAAATTAGACGCACTATCAAATGCAGAAGGTGTAGATCTTTCTGGAATACAAAAAACAGTTCAAAGACTAGAAAAAGACATAGCCATTATACAGACAGAGAACAAATTATTTAAACTTACAATAGAAGAAATTAAAGCACAGTCTAATAATCCTTTATCTCAATAGAAATAATGAAAACAAACCTATTGGTTCATAAGCATTTAATTATCCGTGCTGAATCAAAGAAACCTATTACAAGTGAAGAGAAAGCAGTATCATGGATGAAAGAATTAATAGAAAGTTTAGACATGAAAATTTTTATAGGACCTTATGCAAAATATTGTAACATGGAAGGCAACAAAGGTTTAACTGTTATGGCTGTTATAGAAACATCACATGTAGTTATGCACGTTTGGGATGAAGTAAATCCTGCCTTAATTCAATTAGATATATATTCATGCGGTGATTTTGATGAGCATGATGTATGTAAAAAGATAAGTAAAGACTTTGATTTATCTAAAATAGAGTATAAGTATCTTAATAGAGAAACTGGACTTACAGATATAAGTCAAGGTATTATGAATTACAAATGAAAAAATTTTTTAAAAAATTAATAGATAAAATCTTTGGTAAAAGATGTGGATGTAATTCCAAAAAATAATATGATGAAACTTTCAGCTAATTTTAGTCTTGATGAAGTAATCAAAAGCCAGGTAGCAACTAGGAAAGGTATATCTAATAATCCATCGCCACAGCAAATAGAAAATTTAAAAGCTTTAGCTATAAATATATTACAACCAATTAGAACTAATTTTAACGCTCCACTTATTATATCCAGTGGATTTAGGTGTGCAGAATTGTGTTTAGCAATAGGTTCTAAAATTACATCAGAACATTGTGCAGCAGAAAAATCAGCAGCAGCAGACTTTGAAATATGGGGAGTAGATAATAGAGAACTAGCTTTATGGATTAAAGATAACTTGGAAATGAATCAATTGATACTTGAGTACTACAAAGATGGAGACCCTAACTCGGGATGGGTCCATTGTTCATACTCTACTGAGCATAATAAAAATCAATTTATGAAAGCATATAGAGATGAAGAAGGTAAAACACGGTACGAGTTTTTAGAAAAATAAGATGATAAAATTTACTACAGAAATAGTTACAGGTGATTGCCCAGAGTGTACAGAAAAAACAATGTTAGTTAACATTGAGGATAATGTTTATAGATGTATTAACTGTGGTGAAGACGTTGTACAAAAAGTAAATGGTGTTATAAAATATATGAAAGTAGATAAAGATTCAGCAATGAAATTAACTATGGACTTAGATGGCTAAGAAAAAAGCTTTATACGGAGAAACTAATTATTATAAAAGAACCCACAAAAGAAGAAAGGGTTGTATAAGAAAAAAATGGGGACCTAAAAGAGCTAAACCTAAAAAGAATCGTGGCCAAGGTCATTAATGAAACCTATTATTATAAGTTTAATGTTTCTTGTAGAAGGAGAGATTAAATTAGATACTTTTGAAATACATCAAAGCTGTAGTGGTTGGTTTGATGGTAATGTAAGAGTTGAACAAAACCACAGGAAAAAACTATTCTCTTCTATTGAGTATCACATATACAAAGATAAAAAAGTTGTGGGCTATGTTTGCCAAGGAAATGAACCAGGATGAATTACAAACCATTACCAGAATCACTTACTATTAAACCAAGCTCTATTGAAGGCTTAGGCTTGTTTGCTACAAAGACTATACCTAAGAACACGGATTTAGGTATGATACATTTTACTTATGGAGAACTTATAATAAGAACTCCGTTGGGAGGATTTATAAATCATTCAGAAAAACCAAATTGTAAAAAATTAGATTTAGAAGATGAATGGCATTTAAAAACTATAACAGAGATTAAAAAGGATGAGGAACTTACGTTGAAGTATACTTTGTATACACCAAACTAACTTTCGTTTATTTTCTTACAATTAAATTTAATCTGTATTCTAGCTCTTTCAACAAAATCTTCGCCCATATCATTCATCATTCTCATAGAACTTAAATGACCTGACATGATACAAGAAGAGTGAGTTTCGAACAAAAGACTTTGTTCAAATTGTGGCATACAATCCATATGCACACCGCTACATACTTGCATAATTAATAAAAATTTTATCATTGACAATCCTATTAAACAAACTATATTAATTTTTAACAGAAGGAAAGAAAATGACTGATATAACTAAATATAGAAACGTTTCGCTATCCCACGCAGTATATAACAATTTGATAAAAATATCAAAAGTTAAGGCTGACAACATAGGTGCGAATAATGTTTCTATAAGCAAGACAATAGAAATACTAACCAATAATGAAGTAAAAAAACTAAACGGTAAAATAAAGGAGAAATAATATGTTTAAAATAACAGTAGCACAAAGAAAAGAATTACTATCTTATATGTGGGGTAGACCTTATGGTGAAGTTGCACAGCTTATAGCAGTGTTAGCATCTCTAAAATTAGAACCTACAACAGAGAACAGTAAAGACAAAAAATGAAGATAATAATAATAATATTTATAGCACTAATGATGACCTCTTGTACAAAATACACCTTACACTTTGGTAAGGCTTGTACTCCAGATAATAGAGAATGGTCTTATGTTTGGATTATGGAAAAAGATGGAACAGTAAATGTAGCTAAGGACAATTGTATTAAAAAAAATGGCAAAAAATAATATGATCTGTCCTAGATGTATGGGTAATGGTTATGTAAAAATACCAAACGAAGATGTTGGTATTCCTAAAGAAATTGTGGCACAGTGTTCTATGTGTGAATCAAAAGGAGAGATAGATGAAGTGGATATGCCTACTGATACTGATACTAACAACAAGTTGCAGTGAGATATTGTTGTTGTCTAGTATAGGTGGTGCAGCAGTATCACAAACACCTGCTATCAAAGCATACAATGGTATAGACGCTTTAACTATTTTAAAAACCAATAAAGATATTAAAAAACATGCGTACGATAAACTGAAAGGAAAAAATGAAACAAAAAAGTCTAAGCCAAATGAATGAAGAGAGAAAAAAGAAAACAGTAGATAACGATCTATTAAATGCTTCTAATACAGAGCATTTTAAAAACAAACCTGAA
>Ga0209383_1001132_pt1 | contig 17075 bp, 18 predicted proteins | sample CoawatmetaG02DNA_FD_187510 | JGI IMG/M metagenome (GOLD analysis project Ga0209383, IMG submission 187510) | Marine microbial communities from the West Antarctic Peninsula - Coastal water metaG029-DNA (SPAdes) (version 2) | ecosystem: Environmental > Aquatic > Marine > Coastal ... | reverse complement strand
TGGAAAGTGACATAGATATAAATCCAAGTGAACTTATTGAGACAGCTGAGAAAGAATTATATCAAATATCAGAAAAAGGAAGTCAGTTGCACGCAATGCAAAACTTCAGTAATTCCCTTGAAGGTGCTATGGTACAAATTACTAAAGCTTATGAAAATGATTCTAGTGTAACAGGTATCTCAACAGGATTTGTTGACTTGGATCAGAAACTTGGTGGACTACATCCATCTGACCTTTTAATTTTAGCTGGTAGACCTTCAATGGGCAAAACTTCATTGGCAACTAATATAGCATTTAATATTGCAAAAAAAGCTTACGACACTAACGATAAAGACTCTAATGTTGCATTCTTTTCATTGGAAATGTCTGCAGAACAATTGGCCACTAGAGTTTTATCGGAGCAGGCTAAAATTAGCTCAAATGAAATGAGAAAAGGAAATTTATCAGAGAGTGACCTTGATACATTAGTTTCAACTTCTCATAAAATAGTCGAAATGCCTCTTTTTATAGACGACACCCCAGCAATAAACATTGCCACACTTGCTTCTAGAGCAAGAAGATTAAAAAGAAAACATGGATTAGGTGTTATAATAGTTGATTATCTTCAGCTTCTAAGGCCACCTAAAACATCAAGAGGTGAATCTAGGGTGTTGGAGGTTTCAGAAATAACCCAAGGACTTAAGGCTCTTGCAAAGGAATTAAATATTCCAATACTTGCTCTCTCTCAGTTATCAAGACAAGTAGAACAACGAGAAGATAAAAGACCACAGTTATCCGACTTAAGAGAATCTGGCTCTATTGAGCAGGACTCAGACGTAGTAATGTTTATCTTTAGAGAAGAGTATTATTTAGAAAGAACTGCCCCATCCCCTGGAACTTCAGAATATATTGATTGGCAGCAAAAAATGAGTGAAATTCATGGACAAGCTGAACTTTTAATTGGAAAACAAAGACATGGACCAACTGGTAATATAAGATTGAGTTTTGAAAGTAAGTTCACTAGATTTGGAAATTATATAAATAGTGAATATTCTCAAGATTATGATTAATTTAAATCAAATAACAAATGTCAAACTATTACCCTAAAGATGACAACGCTATTTTAGAAATTAATCTAAAGGCTTTATCTTCAAACTTTAAAGTATTAAAAAAAAAACTTAATAAAAATATAGAATGTGCAGCAACCGTTAAAGCCAATGCATACGGAATTGGTGATAAGGCTATCATTAAAAGCTTAATTAAAAGTGGCTGTAGATCATATTTTGTTGCCCATCTATCAGAGGCAGTAAGATTAAGAGAATATTCAAAAAAGATAAAGATTTATTGCTATCACGGGATAGGTATAAAAAATTATAGAGAATTTCTTAAATACAATATCATTCCTATTGCAAATACTCTTCAACAAGTTCTGATGGTCAATGCATTAAATCTAAAAAATAAGTTTAATAAAGATATCGCTATTCACTTTGATACTGGAATGTCAAGACTTGGCTTGGATGTAAATGAAACCGAATGGTTAATAAAAAATAAAGATAGGATTTCTTCTATAAAAATAGAATTAATCATGAGTCATTTAGCATGCGCAGATCAGCCAAGCAATCCTATGAATGAAAAGCAATATAAAAAATTTATTGCAATAAAAAAAGAATTTAAAAAATCGAAGGCAAGCTTATCAAATTCAGCTGGAATTTTTCTTAATAAAAAATATCACTTTGATTTAGTTAGACCGGGAATAGCTCTCTATGGAGGAAATCCGTTTATAAATAAAAAAATTAAATTGAGCAATGTTGTTAATTTAAAAGCAAAAATTATACAGACTCGAAGATTACAAAAAGGTGATACAGTTGGTTACGGTGCAACATTTAAGGCTAAAAAAGATATGCTAGTAGGCACAATTGCTATTGGATATGCTGATGGCATAAGCCGTAAATTTAGCAATAACATGAATGTTTTTTTAGAAAATAAATCATTAAAAGTATTAGGTCGAATATCTATGGATTTGATAACTATAGATATAAGTCCTTTTCCAGAAATTAAGATTTCTAAAAAAATAACCTACGTAGATATACTAAGTAAATCCAATGATATTAATATTATATCAAAAAATATTGATACAATATCATATGAGATACTTACATCATTAGGTGGTCGGTACAAAATAAAGTATATATAAGTTACTCAATGGAAAATTTTATTAAAAAGTATGTAAATATATCTATCTTAATTCTGAGTATAATATTTATTAGCGCTGTATATAAAGCTCAAGATTTTCAACTAGATGCCTCATCTGACACTTTAATTTTAGAGAATGACCAAGATCTAAAAAATTTTAGAGAAGTTTCAAAAGAATACTCATCAAAAGATTTTTTATTGATAACTGTCACAAGCAAGACAAGAATAATAAATCAAGAAAATATTGATTTTATAGGCAATCTATCAAATACGATTTCTAAATTAAACTGGGTTGATAGTGTCCAATCAATCTTAGATGCTCCAGTGCTTAAATCAGGCAATCAAACATTAACTGATCTTGCAACAAGACAATTAACATTAAAATCAGATGGACTAGTCTTTGCTGAGGTAGAACAAGAATTTATCGATAGTCCTATTTTTAGTGAGTTAATTATTAGCAAGGATGGTAAGACTTCTGGGATAATTATAAATATTAAGAACAATGAAGTGTATTCAAATATTGTCGAACAAAGAAATGATCTTAAGTCAATTTTACTACCCTCTGAGTCTGATAAAGAAAAATTAAATATATTGGAAAATGAATATAATTCATTAAAGAAACATATTGATATTGAAAGAGGAAAAAATATAAAAGAAATTAGATTAATAATTTCAGAAAATCAAAATAATCAAATTAAGTTACACCTTGGTGGCGTAGCAATGATCGCAGACGACACAATATCATATGTTAAGAACGATATTTTATTATTTGGTATTGGTATTGTTTTATTTATAGTTTTTATTCTTTATTTTATTTTTAAAGATTTAAAGTGGATAATCTTATGTTTAACAAACTGCATCTATGCATTGGTTATGATGATTGGAGTAGTCTCATTGCTAAATTGGAAAGTAACAGTTATTTCATCAAATTTTATTTCATTGATGCTAATTTTAACACTATCAATGACAATTCATATAATTGTAAGGTATAGAAATCTTATTAAGCAAAGCCAGTCACTCTCAAAAACGAATCTAATTATTGTTAATATGTCAGAGATGATTAGACCTTGTATATTTACAGCGCTTACAACTATATTTGCATTCTTTACATTATATTTTAGTGGAATAAAGCCAATAATGGACTTTGGTCTTATGATGTGTGTTGGTATAATGATAACTTTAATTTCAAGTTTCACAGTACTGCCCGCTCTAATGATGAAATTGGATTTAAGATTAAAAGATACCAAAATTGAGCAAAGAACAGTGTCTGTGTTTGATAGGTTAGTTAATGATTATCCTAATATATTAATATCATGCTTTTTAGGTATATTCATAATTGGAATATATGGAACATTAAATTTAAAAGTGGAAAATAGTTTTGTAAATTACTTTAAAAGTAATACAGAGATTTATAAGGGCATGAAGCTAATAGATGATAAGCTTGGTGGAACAACTCCATTAGATATAATTATTCAATTTAAAGATAATCAGCTTGAAGAAGAATTAGATGATGATTTTTTGGATTTTGGATTAGATTATGATCCATCTGATTATTGGTTTACTAAAGAAAAAATGGACCTGATCAAAGAAGTCCATGATTACATTGATGATTTTGAATATACAGGCAAGGTATTATCACTTGCTTCAGTTATAAGAGTAGCCGAGGGTCTTAATTATGATAGGGAATTTGATAATCTAGAATTATCAGTAATATATAAAAAACTTCCAAAAGAATTGAAATCGCAAATACTTGATCCCTATCTTTCTATAAATAAAAACCAGGCAAGAATAAGCGTAAGAATGATAGATACAAATGAGAATTTAAAGAGAAATGATTTTTTAAACGAAATAAATCTTAAATTTAAAGAAAACTACGAAACTGCAAATTATAGTATTATAGCAACTGGCATACTTGTTCTATACAATAATATGCTTCAAAGCTTATTTAATTCTCAAATTTCATCACTTGGTATAGTTATGTTTGGTATATTTCTAATGCTGGTTTTTTTATTCAAGTCCTGGAAATTAGCAGCAATAGGTATGTTACCTAACTTGGTAGCTTGTATGGCTATACTTGGAATCATGGGGCTTGCAAATATACCACTTGATCTAATGACGATAACAATAGCTGCTATAACAGTGGGAATAGCTGTTGATAATTGTATTCATTATATTTATCGATTTAAAGAGAACTACGAGATAACTAACGATTACAAAGAAACAGTTTCTATTTGCAACCAGACAGTTGGACGTGCTATTAAAAATACATCTTTAACAATTATTGTAGGCTTTTCTATTTTAGTTTTTTCAAATTTCTGGCCTACAATTTATTTTGGAATTTTTACTGCTCTTGCTATGCTTATAGCATTAGTTGGCAGTTTAACATTATTGCCTATCTTAATAATAAAAACTAAGGTGTTTTCATGAACTTAGAATTAAATGAATTTTTAAATGTTTTTGATATATTTTGCTTATTCATAATTTTTTTATCAGCTCTTTTTTCACTCAAATCAGGTTTATTAAAAAATTTATTAAATCTAGTGAAATGGATAGTTTTAATTTCATCTATTAAATATTCTTTTGATTACTTAAGGGAGCCATTTAATAATGCCTTAAGTCTGTCGTCTACACTTATTGATATTTCTATATTTATATCTGTATTTATAATTTCGTATGTTGCTATGACATTAATAAATAGGATAATTATAGGACTTGTTAGTTCAGATAAAAATGGGTCTATAGATAAATTATTTGGGGTAATCTTTGGAATCATTCGCGGGTATATAATAGTTGTTATATTTTTTTCTATTGTAAGTGACTGGAATTATTCAAGAAAATTAATTTATACCTATGATGGTAAGTCTGTTTTATTTGAAAGTATTAGTAAGGGTAAAAAATTATTCAAATTAATTCCTGAGCAATTTGAAGAGCAATTAAATTTAAACTGATGCTAAGTGATAAAATATGTGTTGTAACTGGGGCATCGTCTAACATTGGAAAAAATGTTGCTCTTAGATTATCAAAAATAGTAAAACATATATATCTAATAGGAAGAAATGTTACAGCTCTTGAGGAAACTAGCGACTTAATTTTACTAAACGGATGTGAAGCTACTATAGTCCCACTTGATTTAACTAGCTTTGATTTGATTGATGAGCTGGGACACAATATCTATAAAAGGCATAAAAAAATTGATATATTTGTTTCTTGTGCAGGAACAATTAAAAATTTATCTCCTGTGACTTCAATTAAACCAAATGATTTTAATGAAATTATAAATTTAAATTTAGTGGCAAATTATAGACTCCTAAGGTCTTTTCACCCCCTATTCATGGCTGCAAATAAATCAAGGATACTAATTATTTCAAAAAATATATCTGAGATGGGAATGCAGTACTGGGGTAGCTATAATACTGCTATGATGGGATTAAATAATTTAGTTAAAACTTACGCTAATGAAAATAAACAATCAGACTTAAAAATAAACTTGTTTGAGCCACCCTTATTGGAGTCTAATTTTACCAACACGACGTCTCCAGGTATAAATAAGAAAAAATTAATTGAACTAAAACCTGTTATCGATAAAATTTTATCTTACTTAGATGAAAATGTAATTGAAACTGGTGAAGTTTTTAATTTTTCTTAACATATGGATTTTTTGAAACAATAAAATCTAGCTGAATAGGAACACCTAGTAATGAAAATTTTTTTCTTAATATATTTTCATAAAATCTCTTATAACTTTGTGGTACCTTTTTGCTAGAATTAATAAATATTTTAAATCTAGGATAATCATCATCAGTTTGAACCATATACTTTGGTTTAACCTCAATCTTATTAATCTTAGGAAACTTTTGGTTTTTCAAAATATCTCTAACGAAAATATTTAATTTGGGCGTGCTAATCTTGGTAGATTTAATTCTACAGGTTCTAATAACATTTTTTAGTATTCTCTCTATACTGTCTATTGATAGCGCAGAAATAAATTTAAGGTTAATTGTATTTGCAGGACTATAGCTTTCTAAAAAGTAGTGTTTTTGGTCTTTTTGAAATTTATCTATATCATCAATAAGATCAATTTTATTAAAAACAACAAATAAGATCTTTCTTCTTTTTATTACGATTTCAGCAATTTTTAAGTCTTGTTTAGTTAAGCTTTCGGTTGCATCTACCAGTAGAAAAACTACATCAATTTTATCAATTAGATTTATTACATCGTAAGTTAATTTTGCTTCTTCTTTGTCATTAATTTTATTTTTTCTCCTTAGCCCAGGGGTATCAAAAAATACAAAGTTAGTATCTAAAATACTTACCTCATTCTTAAAAATATCTTTTGTCAATCCTGACTCAGGGCCTGTTGGAGAAAGATATTTATTATTAAGAGTATTGTAAAAAGTTGATTTGCCAGAATTAGGCTTACCAACAATTAAAAAATTGATATTTTTCACTTTATTAATCTAATTTATAAATATTTGACTTATTATCGGCTATAAAAATATTTTTAGATGTAATTACAGGATCAATTGCAATACCAGAAATATTTATATTTTTATTAGATAAAATCTCACTAGTTAATGGTGATATACTTACTATCTCTCCATGACTTGAAAGAGCATATAATATTCCATTAATTAGATATGGACCTTTCCAATTATTTTTTTTTCCAGCTTTCTTGCCTTTTTTATTTTTTTCTAATTGTGTAATCCAATAGATCTTTCCTGAAATTTTATTTACACAAATTAACCTAGCTTCATTGTCAATGACATATAGCTGTGCATTAGATATTATAGGTGAATTAGCCCCAGAAATTTCTAGTGACCATGCCAAGGATCCATTGATAATATTCGTTGCAATTAATCTTCCATTATTACTCAGAGTATAAGCCTTACTATCAGAAATAATTGGATTAGCAGCTATGTCTTTAATATCAAAGTTGCTTAAAGATGTTATCTTGGCAACACTTTCAGACCAAATAATGTTTCCTGTGTCATATATAAAAGCAATAATATCTCCGTTACTAAATGGAGCAATGATAACATTCTCTATTGCAGCTGGTACACCGCTAAATAAGCTTTTTTTATCATCAAATACTGTCTGGAAACTCCATTTTATTTCACCATCCGTAAGATTTAGTGCATAAATCTTATTATTAAGAGTAATAAAGTAGATATATCCTCGATAAATAATTGGAGCTGATAATATTGGTAGTTCAATATTTTTTTCCCAAATTATACTTCCATCTGAACTACTTATAACTTTAACTTGTCCATACCCGTCAGCAAGAATGATTTGATCGTTAAAATATGCTATCCCACCACGAATGACATCATAATTTTTTTCACTATCAATACTTAAATCTACTTCAAATTTTATTTCATCAGTTTCTATAATAATACACCTAAGAATACCTTTTGTATTTATGTTACATAATTTTCCTTCAAAATAAATAGGCTGAATAGTATTGGTAGCTTTACCACTATCTTTTAAAATCTTTTCTTTATTTTCAAACCTGATATCAGACAAGATGTGAGGTAAATTATTTTGTGGATTCTGACCCGATTGCGACCAATAGTTAATTTCCACAGGTTGACTTAAGACTATTTCATTGAGATTTAGTTCTTTAGCAACCGATAAATCTGATGCATATGATAAAATTGATATTCTATCATTTATCTTTTTTTCATCTGCCTTATTTGCACAACCAACTAAACAGAAAATTAAAATTAAATTAATTATAATAAATCGCATTCTAATTTGCTATTTGGATTAACTTGTCTAGTCTAATTTTTAGATCAAAAGGTGTATCTTTATCTAATGACAAGCTTGTGAATATGGAATTTGCTTTTTTAGTATTGCCTAATGTTAAATATTTGATTCCAATAATTTCTTGAAAATACCAACTAAATAACTTTCCACTGACTTCAACTGTCTTGACCATATTTTCTATGTTGTCTACTTCTATATTTTCAAAATTAATCACTATATATTTATACAAAGCTAACTCACGATATATAGGATCAAGCGATTTATTATTATAAGTATTTTCTAGAACAGATAAGGCTTTGTCCCTTTGATTGTTCTTTAAGTATGTTTGGGAAAGCTTGATTCCACTTAAAGCAGAAAGAACTTTATTCTTATCATTGTAAACAGTCTCTAAACCTTGATTTGCTGAGTCTAATTGTTTTTTTTCGATGGCTTCTACTGCTGTAAAATAAATATCTAATATTTTCTTATTATCAGATATGTTTTTTGACTGTAAGTATTGACTCAAGCTAAAAATAATCACAATCAATATTAAAAATCCGATTACATATTTACCATATTTACTCCAAAGATTTTGGTAACGTTCCTTCCTTATATCTTCATCTACTTCATTAAATATATTAGCCATAAATTTTACTTCTCTTGTTTTACAATACTGGGTTTCATTTGATATATGTGTTCACTTGTTGGGAATTTTTCTGATTTTACATCACTGACATATTCTTTTATAGCCTTTTCTATGGGTAAGCGAAGGTTAGTATACTCTTTAACAAATTTAGGTGAAATATTGGTTAATCCGAGCATATCTTCTGTTACTAAAACTTGTCCATCACATTTTGCAGATGCACCAATACCTATGGTTGGTATTTTGACTGAATTAGTGATTTCAGCAGCTAAGGGTTCAGCCATTCCCTCTAAAACTATACTAAAAGCTCCTGCATTTTCTAGTGCAATTGCATCATCTATATACTTTTTCCACTCAAACTTATCTCGACCTTTTATCTTGTAGCCGCCGTCCAATACTACGCTCTGAGGTTGTAGTCCAATATGACCCATAATGGGAATACCTCTTTTTGTGATATAGTTAACAGTTTCTTCGATCAAGGTGCCTCCTTCTAACTTAATCCCAGCACAATTAGTCTCTTTTATTCCTTTTAAAGAACTACTTAGTGCCTGCTCTTTAGACTCTTCATATGTACCAAATGGGAGATCCATAATTATACATGACTCAGATGTAGATTTCATCACAGCTTTAGTATGTTCAATCATTTGATCTAAGGTTACGGGCAATGTATTCTCATAATCATACAGGACCATTCCCAGTGAATCTCCTACCAGTAAAATGTCTACATATCGATCCAATAAACGTGCAATTGGTGCTGTGTATGCTGTTAAGCAGATAATTTTTTCATTACCGGTCTTTGCTTGAATTTCTTGAATAGTTTTTCTCGACATAATTTAAGTGTTTTAGTTTAATTAAAAAAATTATCCATATAAACAATAAAGTCTAATTAAATAATTGATTTTATTACATTATTTATTTTATGAAATTTGTCCATTCATCAACTGGCCTTCTAGATGTAGACAATTCATTTATTTTACTATCCTTATCAGCGTATCCAATTGCCATACCACAAAATAGAATAAGATCCTCAGGAACGTTAAGAAAAGTCCTCACACAATTTTGCTTAAGTGACCATGACTCCTGAGCGCAGGTATCAAGATCAGAATCAACTGCCAATAGCATAAAAGTTTGAAGAAACATTCCGAGGTCAGACCATTGCGGTAAGCCCATTTGTTTGTCTACAAAACAAAAAAGACCAGCGGGAGCTCCAAAAAAATTAAAGTTTTTAAGCATTTGATTCATTCTTCCGAGCTTATCGTCTCTTTCAATTCCAAGAAGTGAGTACATTTCTTCTCCCATTTGATTTCTTGAGGTTCTATATGGTTCTTTTAATTTTTCTGGATAAATTGGATATGGTGGTTCTTCAACACCTTTCCAATCTTTTTGAAATTTTAAAAAATCTTCCATTGGTTTATTGTTTACTACGTAAATTTCCCATGGTTGAAGATTTCCTCCAGAAGGTGCTTGTGAGGCTTTTGACAGCATCTCTTTTATTAAATCATTGCTAACTGACTTATCTAAATACGCCCTAACAGATTTTCGATTTTTAATAATTTCAGATAGAGTTTTATTCATCTATGCTTTCTTAGATATAAAAATATAATTTTGAATATAGTATATATCTTTATTCTTTGCATCTACTTGGTTTTCTTCAACAGAGAAATCAACAATTTTTTCTAATTCCCCTCTTGAGTTACATATATATTTTTCATAGCCTAGTTCAGTCATAATCGAAAATAATTGGTTTGTGTCTTCAGTATGAACAGTCTCATTTTCAATTATCATTGCTGGCTTATTTTTTAGTAATGTTTCTCTTGCTCCTTTTAGTACTTCAATTTCAAAACCCTCAACATCAATTTTTATTAAGCCAATATTTTCTAAATTTAAACTATCAAGCTTTCTACATTGAATATCAATAATCTTTCCAGGCTCTTCAGTTTTTGAAGCTAGAGATGCACCGTTAGATGACCAGCCATTTTCATGGTGTGGAATTCTGATTTCTGTTAGACCGTTAGTATTACCAAGCGCGATAGGTAAGACAGTTACATTCTTTTCAACAAGATGTTTTAAGTTTCTAAGAGGATATGGATTTGGCTCAAAAGCAAAAACATGTTTTGATGATTTTGACATAAAGTGAGTAAAAAGTCCAAGGTTTGCACCTATATCAATACTGATCTGATCTTTGTTTATAATTTTTGCAATGAGTTTAAGTTCGGGGTTTCTATATTTTGCGTATTTATAGCATCTTATTCGATGATATAATTTAAATGGCAAATATTTATATTTAATATTTTGTTTAAGCTTATTAAGAGTGTCTTTAAAGGTTAGCGATGGCAAATCTTCGACTTTAATTTTTGACAATTCGTCTATGTTGTATGTTTGATTAATTGCAGTCATTTATTTTCTTTATATATAATTATACTCTATTTATTAATTATCACATAGCAACTTAAACGCATCATTAGCATTATTCAACGGCACAAAAATATGATCATGATAAAAGCCTGCGTACATATTTGCACTAATCTCATTGTCTGTTAACACTTTTGAAATCAAAGCAGTCAGCCCAATACTAGAAAGGCTTGATATAAGATTTAGAGATATACACTTAAATACACCATTAAATTCTAAATTATTTAATTCAGCTACTTTTTTTCTTAAAACTAATGTAAGACCCTCTTTTTCATTAAAAGATGCGATTGGATTAAATTCATCGTGGTCACCGTATATCGATGATAAAAAAGTACAAAATACATACTCATCATCCAATAGAATTGGATTTAAGTTTTTCAATTCCTTAAATTGATTAGTCATTAACAATTAAGTCCTCAATAATAATCTTAATATCTTTGATTAAATTATCTGATATATTTTTTTCGTACGGAATAATATCAACATTATTCCAGATAGGATTAGGCCACGCTGCATCAGTCTCTTTTCTTACAATTACATGTACATGTAGCTGAGTAACAATATTTCCCATTGCAGCAACATTCATTTTTTTTGCATTAAAGTGCAGCAATAGTCTCCTTGATAATTCATCGACTTCATTATTCAATGATTGTCGATCTACTTTAGTCAGATGAAATAATTCAGTTATATTTTCTATACGTGGTACAAGAATGAACCAAGGATAATTAGAGTCATTCATTAATAACAGTCTACATAAATTTAAATTTGCAACAGCGTATGTATCTTTGACTAATCTCGGATGTAATTCAAAGTCCTTCATTGCCTAAGTTCACTCCTTCTTTTTTTAATAGATTTTTTTTCATCTTTATTCCCCCTCTGCCACTATAGCCCCCTATCCTACCATCTGATCTTATTACTCTATGGCATGGTATCTGAATCGGATAAGGATTTTTGCCACAAGCATTTGCTACTGCTCTTGAGGCATTAGGTTTTGCAATTGCTATAGCCAATTCCTTATAGGTTTTAACTTTTCCCTTGGGTATTTTTTTTATCTCTTTCCAAACCTTAATTTGAAAATTAGTTCCAACTAAATTCATGATCTAAATATTATTTGATTAAATTAAACTTTGCTACACATTCTATGTGATGTGTCATTGGGAATAAATCTATACCAATAATATCTTCTAGTTTATATCCACCATCAATTAATAATTTGCTGTCTCTGGCAAGTGATGCGGGGTCACAAGAAATATAAACTATCATTTTAGGTTTTTTTTCAATCATTTGACTTACAACTAACTCACCTGCACCAGACCTGGGTGGATCCAAAAGAATTGTATCAATTGATCCTACTAAAGGTAATATTTTTTCTACTCTACCAAAATATAATGTTACATTTGCATATTTATGAAATATTTTGGATGCATCTTTAATAGCACGTTCATCAGATTCTATTAAATGAACCTCACCTTTGTCGCCTACAGCTTTTAAAATTGGTGCCGTAAATAAACCAGCGCCACCATATAGATCACAAACCTTATCACCAGACTGAGGATTTAAAAAACTCATAGCAATATCAACTAATTTTTTAGGAGCACTTTTATGACCTTGCCAAAATGTATTAGGTGAAACTTGATAAATATAACCATCAAAAGTTTCGTTTAATTGAGTTGGCCCAGAAATACTTCTGCCACCCCTTGATAAATTTCTTTCTTTTATACTTGAAACTGCAATACTTAAACGGTCTTTGCCTTTCCAATTACGCGTGAATACATCTGAATCATTAATATCTTTTACTGCAAGTAGACATTGATCAATTTCTACAACCCTTCTACTTTTTGCAGCATAGAATCCAACTCTACCTTGATCAGATACCGCTAAATTTACTCTAGTTCTCCAATGAAGACCAGATTCTGGTTCAACACTTAATACTTCAGGATTTATATCTATTTTTGCTAAACGTAAGAATTGTTCTTTAATTATATCACTCTTTAACTTTATTTGAGTTTTAACGTTGATGTGTTGAAAATCACAACCCCCACAACCATCAGGTTTAGCGTAAGTGCAAGGAGCTATAACACGGTCCTTTGAGGGATTGATAATTTTTACGGCATCGCCAAATGCTAGTTTTTTTGAAATAGAAGTAATCTTTACACTGACTTTTTCACCCGTTATTGCGTGACGAACAAAAATAACTCTTCCCTCATGGTGAGCAACAAAATGTCCTCCATGTGCAATTTTACCAATATCTAAGGTAACTGTATTACCAACAGCTAACGGAATTGTATCCACATCCATATCCTGTATCCATATTTATGATTACTAACTACATTTATAATTAGAATTAAGATATAGAAAAATATTTATACGTATTGACCAGCGACAAATCCTGATGACCATGCCCATTGAAAATTATAACCACCTAAATGACCAGTAACATCAACAACTTCTCCAATAAAATACAATCCATCTATATTTTTTGTCATCATTGTTTTAGAGGATAACTCGTTAGTATCTACACCACCTATAGTAACTTCTGCTGTTCGATAGCCTTCAGATCCAGTTGGCTTAATGCTCCAACTATTTATTTTAGCACTTAAATTGCTCAGTAATTTATTTGGTAAATCTGCAACTCTGCCTGAAACTTTAGTTTCTTCACAGATGATTGCAGCAAGTCTTTTTGGAATAATCTCAGATAAAGTGGATACTATATCTTGTTTTGGTGATATTTCTTTCTTATTTTGTAAATGACGAAAAATATTAATTAATGGAGCTAAATTGATTTTAATATTTTGACCTAATTTCCAGTAAGATGATATTTGCAGTATAGAGGGCCCACTTAATCCACGATGAGTAAATAACATTCCCTCTTCAAATAGAGTTTGATCAGATGCTACGGATGCCTCAACTGATAACCCCGATAGCTCTTTACATTTTTTTAATAGATCTTCGCTAAAAGTTAAAGGCACCAAAGCTGGAAGTGTTTCTATTATATTTAAACCAAACTGTTTAGCGATTTCGTAGCCAAATTTACTGGCACCTATTTTTGGTATAGATAAACCACCTGTTGCAACAACTAATGATTCACACAAATATTCATCTTTTATTGTATTGATTAAAAAACTATTGTCTTTTTTTTCAACTGTATGAATAGAAGTATTGCTCAACAAGTCCACATTTGCATATGAACATTCTAAATGGAGCATATCAATTATTTGTTGGGCGCTTTCATCACAAAATAATTGCCCTAATTTTTTTTCATGAAATTTTATTTTATGCTTATTCATTAATTTAATAAAATCTTCATGAGTATACTTAGCCAATGCAGAAATCATATAGCTAGCATTAGAAGATATAAATCTATTTTGATCAGTGTTGATGTTGGTAAAGTTACAACGACCACCACCTGAAATTCTAATTTTCTCACCAATTTTTTTTGCATGATCTAATAAAAGAACTTTTCTGCCTCTTTTTCCAGCTTCTATCGCACACATCATACCAGCTGCACCAGCACCTATAATTAATACATCGTATTGCTTGTTCATATTGAAGATATTAGTTGTCGTGATACCTTAGGCTTGCCGCGTCCTTATTCATTAACGGTATTAACTGTGCAACAAACACTCCGACTATAATGAGTGTACACCCAATAATCTGAATAGATGAAAGCATTTGAGTTAGTATAATCCATGCTGTTAAGGCGGCAAAAACCCCCTCTAAAGACAGTGTAACAACTGCTGTGGACGGCTTAACATATCTTTGGCCTATAATTTGAAAAGTATAAGCAACACCTGTTGACATTATACCAACATATAGAAGTTGCCCAATTTCTTGATATATTCCTGAAAAAGAAGGCTCTTCAAATATGAACATAAGAGGAAAACTTAATATAAAACAAATTCCAAACTGATAAAATGCTAATGAAAAAGGAGCGTTAACAATTTCAAAAAATTCATCAATAAAAATACAATGTAATGCAAAAAAAACAGCGCATAGAGCAACTAAAATATCAGCTGATTGAGCTTCAAAAGAATTACCAGTAGTTAAATAGTAAGAGCCAACCAAACAAATACTTACAGATACCCAAATAGACCAATGAATTTTTTTTCCTAGAAAGAATCTAGAAATTATTGGGACAAAGGGAACATAAAGTATAGTTAAGAACGCTGCATTACCAACTTTAGTATATTGAAGTGCATATTGTTGAAGAAAAGATCCAACGAACAATGAGCAACCAGTTAGGAAAATAATAAAATATAATTTTTTCCTATGTGCTTCTCCTACCTTAAAAAATATATCACGTTCAATAAATGCTAAAGGTAATATTATAAGAGTTCCAATTATAAAACGAACATTAATAAATGTAAGAGGACCTATGAAGTCCATTCCTGTTGTCTGAGCAACAAATGCAGTACCCCAAATTATTGATGCTAGGATAAGAAATATAGTTGCAGAGAATTGTTTAGAAAACATTTTAATGTCCTGAATTTTTGTAAAATAAAGCTATATCTTTAGTTGGTATCTCACAAGTCCAATTTCTTTGCTCTGCAATAATTCCAAATGTTTTCTCAGCATAGAAGACAACGTGCGTAGGATCTTTTCGATAATACCAGTTTTCAAATTGACTTTCTTCTGTAAGAAAAGATGTCATTATTCCTAACCATGCATTATCAAGTAATAAACTATCTAATAATTTAAATTCATTGTATGGATCAAAAAAATGCTCCGCTGTTTCCGTGCAAGTAATAAAGTTGTATTTTTTTGCTAATACATCTTTATTTGGATAAAAAAATGGATCATATAAATCAACTATATATCCTTTTAATCTTAACATATCAGCTAATGCTGGACCATGCCCACAACCAAACTCAAGTCCATAATCGCTAGCAGAAAGTTTTTTTTCTAACAATAAAGACAATTTAGATAAAAAATTTCTATAAGAAATATCGTCAATATTATTATTGTGTTCTAAATAACGATTTTTTTCTGATTTAGAGTCTAAGTAATGAGTTTTATCTAAATATTTTGCAAGACACGTATTACATTTCCAGTATTTTTTTTTATCTATAACTTTAAAAACTTCAGTTGAATTGTTTTTACAGACGACACATTCCATGGAATATTAATTAATTAGATCAAAACTTAAGATTGATCAGGATTAATTCCTTTGAATTGTTTAAAATAATTCATAACGAAACTTATATCACTTTCATTATCTCCACTGGGTTCAAATATTTCACCTATTTTTAATGTTTTGCTTGGTGCATCAATTGATAGAAATAATATTTTTGCTTCTGTCTGTTTAGCTATTCTCAAGAAACCACTTTTCCAACGACCAACTTTCTTTCTAGATCCTTCGGGTGCTACTCCTATTATTAAGCCTTTCTCTTTTTCAACAGTCTGAACCACATACTCAATTAATGAGCTGGGATTTTTTCTATTTACAGGTATCCCACCCAACCACTTAAAAAACCAGGCTACTCCAGTTATAAACAATGAATCTTTACCAAGCCATTTAACGTTTACATTTAATGCAAATAAAGTTGCTATTGCTATAATAAAATCCCAATTTGATGTGTGAGGCGCAGCAACAATTAAAATTCTTTCCTCGTTTGGAATACTTCCAATTATCTGCCATCCAAATGACCCTAAAACAATCTTACCTAGCCATTGAAAAAAAACCCCCCACTTGCCTCTCAAATGTTCAGGTACTTGGTGTTTTGAAATCCTAGCTAGCTTCATTTAAAATCCTCATAATAATAGTAATTCAGTCCACTTTTATGATTATTATTTACCATAAACTTAGAGAGCATTTTAACTCTAATGCTTCTATATTTTTTTAGTGAGCCCCATAGAAAAAAATTAATTAAAAATGAAAAACTTTGCCCTATTTTTTCTAAGACCCTAATATCAGTTCTGTTACCAATAAGTAGACTGGGTCGATAAATATTTATTTCATCAAAATCAATTTTTTTTATTGCTTCCTCAAGTTCACCTTTAATTCTTAAATAAAAATTTTTTGAGTTATGGTTAGCTCCTACTGATGACACTAGGCTAATTTTTGACGCCCCCATTTTTCTAGCTTTTTTTGCAAATGCTAGAG
>Ga0209383_1001127_pt1 | contig 17117 bp, 14 predicted proteins | sample CoawatmetaG02DNA_FD_187510 | JGI IMG/M metagenome (GOLD analysis project Ga0209383, IMG submission 187510) | Marine microbial communities from the West Antarctic Peninsula - Coastal water metaG029-DNA (SPAdes) (version 2) | ecosystem: Environmental > Aquatic > Marine > Coastal ... | reverse complement strand
TAATCTAAATATAAAAGGGTCTATTTCCATAATTCTATTTTATTAAAGTTTTTTCAATTATCTCATCTTCTAAATTAATATTAATCTTATTATTTTCTTTATCATATAAATTTGACACAAAATTAAATAAATTTTTTGAATATAAGTTTGAAGCTGAAACAGGCAGTTTATTTAGAATATTTGTTTCACCCATAATTTTTACTCCATTTTTAACCACAATTTTATCAACTTCAGTAAACTCAGCATTACCACCTTGAATTGCTGCTAAGTCATAAATAACAGAGCCTGATTGCATATTATCAATCATAGAACCTTTGATAATTAATGGAGCTTTTTTGCCTGGAATTAAAGCTGTACATATTACAATGTCGATTTTTTTTAAGGTTTCAGCTAAAAGATCCTCTTGTTTTTTTTTAAATTCTTCAGATGCTTCTTTTGCATAGCCACCTTCTGTCTCCAGATTTTCAGATCCTTCAACAGTTAAAAATTTTCCACCTAAACTTTCAACTTGTTCTTTAGAGGCCATTCTTACATCTGTTGCAAAAACTATTGCACCCATTCTTTTTGCAGTTGCGATTGCTTGAAGACCAGCAACCCCTGCGCCAACCACTAAAACCTTTGCCGCTGGAATTGTTCCTGCTGCCGTCATCATCATTGGTATTGCTTTTTCAAAATTTGCGAACGACTCTATTACTGCTTTGTAGCCAGCAAGGTTAGCTTGTGAAGAAAGAATATCCATTGATTGGGCTCTTGTTATTCTTGGCAACATTTCTAAAGAAAAAACATTAATATTTTTTTTAGATAAATTTTCTATTTTTTCTTTATTAACATAAGGATTAAATACTCCAATAAGTGTTTGATTTTCTATTAATTTTGAAAAATTTTCTTCAAATAATAAACCCAATTGAACAATAATATCTCCACTTTTTAAAATCTCAGATTCATTATTGGAAACCTGCACACCTAATTCTTTATATTCGCTATCTTTAAACCCCAAATGTTCACCGTATTTTTCAACTAGAGAAACATCAAAACCAAGAGTTATGTATTTTTTTGCAATTTCTGGAGTAATTGCAATTCTTCTTTCTATTTTTTGATTTTCTAAGATTGAAACGATTCTCATAGAGCTAACTCTATAGTAAGAATATTGCCATTAAAACTAAAACACCTATAACAGCGACAGTTCCCCACAACACAAATTTTGTGAAGTTATTCCAGGTACTTTTATGGTCTTGATTGTCCATAAAAACTACTTCTGTCTTGCTTTAAATTTTGGGTTTGTTTTATTAATTATATAAACTCTACCTCTTCTTCTAACAAGTTTAGAATTAAGGTCTCTTTTTTTTAGTGATTTTAAAGAACTTTTAATTTTCATAACATTTTTTTGTAGCCTGGCAATGTCCTACTCTTCCGTGTCTTAAGACAAAGTACCATTGGCGCTGAAGGGCTTGACTTCCGAGTTCGGAATGGGATCGGGTATTGCCCCTTCGCAATAATCACCAGGCACCGTTTAATACTAAAATTAGACAACAATGTAAAGGTTAATTTATATACTTTTAAAATTATAAACCCTTGAATTTAACAATTTAAAGTTGTTTTAATTAGCTCTTTTATTTCTAATAACTTTTTTAGATTTATTCAGATAAACAATAAAAGCATAAAATAATCCAATAAATATACCTAATAAAGCTGAAATATTCAAACTCAATTTAGAATCTTTATTCAATAATTTTGTTTCAGCTAAAAAGATATTATAATAAATCCAATCCACTTCAAAATTATTTTTTAAAATTTCTATTTCTTCTTTAACAAAGGTTAAATCTTTATATTTACGATTTTCGATAAGATTAATTTCCATTTCAATCGCTTTATAGCCTCTCAAATAATATGCAGCACCATCACTATAATCAACTATAATACTATTTTTATCAGTTCTAAGAATATCTACTTGACCTTCTATTATATCAAGCGCTCTTGCAATTTCACTTTGTTCCATTAAAAATTCTATTTTTTTTAGATCTTCATTAATAATTATTTTTTTTTCCAATTTTAGTTTACCCTCGATTTCACCAAAAATTGTACTTTGTAAATTATCTAACCCGAGTCTTAAGGTATCATCTAAAATTTTTCTGCCTTCATCAACATTATGCCAATTAAAATTCAAAATATAATCATTTGGTGGTTTTTTAGTTATGGAAAATAATTTAGTATATTCAAATAACTGTTTAGTCTGATCTTCTTTAGATAATCGAGAGATCTTTTCTTTAACAGTATCATTCTTTTTCAAAACATATAGTAATTCCTCATGATACGAAATATCTCGTATTAACCGTTCTAATATATTTACATTATTTACAGTTTTTAATTGGTTTTGTAGGTCTTCTTTTAATATGTTGCGATCATCATTGAATAAAACTTTATTTATAAATGAAAAATTTTCTGATATATTTTTTTGACTTGGTTTAACGTGTAACGATATTTCAAAATAATCTGGTTTTAAGGTGTATTGATTGTAACTATAGGACACCAAAATTGTAACAAGCATTATCAAAATAATTTTGATTTTTTCCTTCCAAATAGCTTTAAAAAATTGACTTAAATCTATTTCATCGGAGGCTATATAAGGATCTTTATTCATTCGATTAATTTATTAAATTTATTTAAAACCTTTTATCAGAAGTTTTATTAAATAAAAGATTTAAAGTTTAAAATATATATTTTTGTATAGCTTGTTTATTTTATTCTTATTTACTAGCTTAATATAGATACATGCCATTTATCAGTAATCTTTTAAATTATTTTTTTGAATAAATAGATTGAAGATAAAAACCTACCGGCAAACTATAAGTTATCATCAACCAATTATGAAAAAAGTTACCATTTGGAGAAAAGGGCCAAACTGTTATTAGGATTCCTGCTAATAAACATATCTGGTAATCTGTTAAGGGTCTTTTTTGTTTAAGGATTATAGATTTAAATTGTCTTAAAGCTACATACAAAACGTAGCTGAATGTAATAAATAAAAATAAAAACCCTATAATTCCAGTTTCAGCTAAAAGCTGCACATAAAAATTATGTGGATGTGTATTACAAGACTCTTTTCCATGTGTGTATTTTTCTTTGCACAAGACTCTAAACATCTTAGGACCATGTCCTAAAATAGGCTGATCTTTAAACATACTATAAGCATTTCGAATTAAATTGTCATGAACTGGGGAAAAAATAGTTGGCTTTTTTGCACTTTTAATAAACCCCATATCTTCAGCAGGGCCTTTAAACATTCTATCACTCAAATCTGATGAATTTAGACTTAAAGCCGTAATACAAATAATTGCTATAATAAATGTTACTAACCTAAATTTTTGATACTCTTTGATTAGAATAATAATAAATATTGTTGATAAATTTATAAAAAAGAAAGCTGATCGTTCCCCTGACAAATAAATTAATACATCAACTAAAATAAATAAAATTCCAATAAAATAAATTTCGAATTTCTGCTTTTGTTTAACTAAAAATAAGGCAAACAATAAAGGAAATAATCTCGACAAGTATGAGCCCAAGATTTGTTCATCTCCAAATAAAGATGTAACACGAATACCATCTATTTTAAATCCTAATAAATTTTCCCCAGTAAAATGTTGGAAGTAACCATCAATTACTAAAGTTGAAAAACTTAAAATTAAAGTATAATAAAAATAAGTTAAAATAGTTTTATCATTATCAATTAAGTACCAAATAAAACAACTAAACACTCCTATTCGAAAATAAAATAAAGAGCTTTCAAAACTTAGTAAAATATTTTCAGCCATAAAGAGACTGATAAGGATACAATAAATACAAAAAATAAAAAAAATAATTAAAGGTTTATTAAAAAAATAATAAAAATTTTTACTTTTAACTACATGATATAAAAAAAATAAAGCTGAAACACTTACAATCAGATCTGGGAAAAAAGGCCCCCAAATTAAAAAAGGGATGATTGAAGCTATTATCAGATTAACTAAAACTGTATTTGAGTATTTTAAATTATTCATTAAAATTTTTAGAATTTAAGTTATAATAAAAGGTATAAATGATTATTAATATATTAATATATTCTTTAATAAGTTTTTTAGCATTGATTATAATATCAAAAATTTCATATTATTTAAACTTAGTAGAGGCACCAAATAAAAGAAAAATACATCTTAAACCTACAGCTTATACAGGGGGACTAGGATTATGTTTAGTGTATATAGTTGCTGTTTTTTTATTTGATTTTTCTAGTGAAAAATTAAATTTAATTTTATCGATAGCACTGTTAATTGGAATTGTGGGTTTTGTGGATGATAAATACAATCTAAATGTTGGTGGTAAATTAAGCTTACAAATCATTCCTATTATTTATTTAATCGTCATGGAGAATTTAAACTTAAACCATATTGGTAATTATAATTATTTTAGATTAGAATTAAATAGTTTTTCAGTTCCTTTCACAATAATTGCTATATTATTTTTAATTAATTCTTTTAATTACTTTGATGGTTTAGATGGTGTGCTAAGTTTTACAACAATTTCCACACTGGGTATCTTACTTTTTTTGATACCTAATGAGAATATTAAGTTATTTTTAATTATAATTTTAATACCTATATTATTTTTTTTATGTTTTAATTTTTCTATATTTAAACTTCCAAAATTATTTTTAGGAGACAGTGGAAGTTTATTACTGGGCTTTATAATGGCATTTACTTTAATATATCTATCAATTCAAAAAATAGCTCATCCAATATTACTTGCATTTTCAATTTCAATTTTTGTTTATGAGTTTTTATCAATTAATTTAATTAGGTTAAAAAATAAAAAAAATATTTTTGAAGCTGGACAAGATCACTTGCATCATCAGTTATTTAATTATACCAAGTCTATTTTTAAAACTAATCTTATTATTTCTTTAGCAAATATTGTTTTATTTATATCTGGTTACGCTATCTTTTTATTAATTGGTCCACTAGCATGTTTAATTTCATTTACAATTTTTTTTATAATTTTTTTTATTTTAAGAAGTAAATACTCAAACTAAAAATAGCTTAAAATTATATCGTAAAGTTTTGAAACATGAACTGGCTCTTTAGGATTCTTAAAATTAGAATTCGGTGAACAAAAAACGTAACCTTTGGAGTCATGCATTCCATTTTTAATTGCAACAAAAACTACTTCTTTAAATAAATTTAATTTTATATTTTCATTTATAATTAAATAGTCATCTTTTTCAATTTCATGAGGATATGTTAGTATAACAAATAAACTTTTATCTCTTTCCTCAATTTCACTAAAAATATTTAAGTTATTTTTTTTACATTTTATATTTTTTAATATATTTTTTGCATTAACCAAATCTATATTATTATCAAAAGTAATCTCAAAATCTCTTGTCATTCTTGGTAAAACTTTTAAAAAATTTATTCCAATCTTATTTAAAAAAAACGAATGATTTTTTAAACGATAATGGAATTTTATTATATTATATGGTTTTTGCCTTAAACCTGTTGAAATCATCAATTTATTTTCATTATTAGAAAATTTCAAATAATCACCAATTATTTTATCATATACTTCAAGCATGTCCTCTATAGGATCAGATGATGGATTTACATACCATTTTGGATTTTTTGGAAGATTTCTGATGTGCTTTGTATTGAATAGATAATGATGCTGCACATGTGCACCAGCATTTAAAAAGATTGATGAAAAATTTGGTAATTCTTTTTTTAAAAGATAAATATGTGTCAAATGCATTAGATAATCTAAAACCAGAGATTTTTTCCATGGTTTGATTATAGATGAAAAAATTATTCTTATTAAATAAAAAGTATTTTTATAATGTAAAGTTCTGAATATAGTTTCTAGAATAGTTAGAACTGAATTAAAAGATAAATTCCCTGAAGCATTATCATTTACTGTTTGTTTTAGCATCATAGATAGCCTTTTAGAATAACTAGAATTATCTGAATGAGTGTTAGTCCAAGGATCTGGTATAAAATATGAAGGATTTTTTAATCTATTTTCAGCATTCATAGGTGAAATTGCGCCAACTTTAAAACCTCTATCTTCAATTATTTCAAAAATTTGTTTCTCACTGGTAAGATTAACTATATCTCCCAATCTAAATATCTTATGCTGATTAAAATCCTTACCAAGATAAATTGAAGGCCATTGAATCCACGGTTCTAAATTTTCATATTCATCCTCAGCATAAGTATCAAAAGATTGATAAGTATTTCTAATGATTCTAAGGTTGGTAAACTTACTTTCTTTTGATGTTGATAGATATTTATCAACAAGATCAAAGTTGATTTCATTAAGTTGAATAAATAAAAGTTTTAAACTCATTTATGTGTGTTTATATTTTTTCATACATAATAGTTAAAAAATAATAGTATAATAGTTTTATTATAAAAATAATTTTTAAGTTAATCTTAAACTATTGCTTAGTAGATCTTCATAAATATCAAGATGATTTTGAATAATTTTTTCAATTGGGAATTCTTTTTCAGCAAACTTTCTACCCTCTTTACCCATGGCAATTCGTTCTTTAGGATTCTCAATTAACCACTGTAATGCATCAGCTAACTTTTGAGAGTCTTTAGCTGGAACAAGTAAGCCTGTTTTATTTGGAATAATAGCATCACGACAACCAGGAACATCTGTAGTTACGACTGCTCTACTTGCTGCAGCTGCTTCTATAAGTGATTTAGGTAGCCCTTCACGATAAGATGGCAAACAAACTATATGTGACTTTGCATATAGTATTGAAATATCCTTTTGATAACCTATGATTTTAACATAACCCTCATCTTTTAGTTTATTTAGATCTTTTAGATTTAATCCTGTAGGGTTATTAATATCTAAATCTCCAGCTAATAAAAATTGAGCTTTTATGCCTCGTTCTTTAAGCAATCTAACAGCAGAAACATACTCATAAACACCTTTGTTTCGTATTAAACGAGCCGCAAAGCATACTGTAAGTATTCCATCAGGCTCATGAAGGTTTATAAAATTTTCTAACTTGACACCAGAGCCTTTCAATAATTTAATTTTAGACAGATTTACCCCACCCCAATTTACTAATATTTTTAAATCATCTTTATTTTGTACAATAACTTTTTGATTTAAATGATTAAAAGCCAATTTATAGATAGGATAAAGTAACATACGTATTAACTTGCTCTTTAAATCTTTATTAACAAATAAAGAGCCAACTCCAGAAACTGCAGTGATTAAACTTCGCACACCACATAAGCGTGAAATAATTCCACCATAAAGATAAGGTTTAATAGTTATTAAATGGGCAATATCAGGTTTTACTTTATTAAAAAAAACCCATATACAATAAATTGTTTTTAAATCCTTTAATAAATTAAAGCTACCTGGTTGCATTGGAATAAAGTCAACCTTAAAGCCTCTCTGCTCTAATAATTTTGGGTCAGCACCACGAAGTTCACCATACCCAATAAACACTTCAAATCCTTTAGCTAGCAAAGCTTCAGCAATTGGTAAACGGTGTGATAAAAAAAAACTTAAATAATTTACAAGAATTAAAATTTTTTTATTTTTTTTCATAATCTGAGGTTTGTTCATTATTACATCTTTATTAATTTTTAGTTCTATCTTTATTCTTAAGATGTTTAATTTTACTTTTTATTTTTTAAAATAAAATATATTTTATAATCTCAGACTAGTTTGATTTTTAGCAAATAAGTATTTTAAATCATAAATAACATGATTTTTTTTACATAAATTTGAGATGGCTTTTATTCCCATTTTTTTAAATTTTTCGTGCGCAACAGCTATTATAATTCCATCATAAGTATTTTGACTTAGTTCTGAATGTGGATAGATATTAAAAATCTCTTTAATTTCATCTCTATTTGCCCATGGATCATGAAAATCTAGATTACAATTAAATTCTTGTAATTTTTTAATTACATTTTCAATACCAGAATTACGAATATCTGCACAATTTTCCTTAAATGTAAGTCCCATAATTAAAATTTTTGCTCCATTAATTTGAATATCTTTTTTTTTCATTTCCTTAACTAGCTCTGATGCTACATGTGCTCCCATATTATCATTAAGTTCTCTACCTGCTAAAATTATTTTTGGATAATAGCCAATACTTTCAGCTTTATAAGTAAGATAATAAGGGTCAACACCAATGCAGTGGCCTCCTACTAGGCCAGGTTTAAATGGTAAAAAATTCCATTTACTACCCGCTGCATCTAAAACTGCCTGTGTATCAATATTCATTTTACTGAATAATATTGAAAATTCATTTATCAGAGCAATATTCAAATCTCGCTGAGTATTTTCAATCACTTTTGCAGCCTCTGCAACTTTTATACTGGAAGCTTTATGAGTACCAACAATTACTATTTCATTATATAAATCATCTATCAAATCAGCAATTTCAGGTGTCGAGCCAGAGGTAATTTTTTTAATATTTGATATGGTATGATCTTTATCTCCAGGATTTATACGCTCAGGGCTATAACCACAAAAAAAATCTTTATTAAATTTTAAGCCTGAAAATTTCTCTAAGATGGGAACACATTCTTCCTCAATGCAGCCTGGGTAAACAGTAGACTCATATATAATTAAATCCCCTTTGTTAATAATTCCACCAATCATTTCAGAGGCCATAAATAGAGGTTTCAAATTTGGTTTTTTAAATTCATCTACAGGTGTTGGAACTGTAATTATATAACAGTTTGCAGACTTAAGATTTTCTTCACTATCAGTAAAATTTAATTGCTTTGAATCTTGAAATTCTTTTTTAGTAAACTCTAAATTTCTATCTATTCCAGAGTTTAATTCTTTAATTCTTTCTTTGTTAATATCAAAACCAATTATCGATCTTTTTTTAGCAAATTCTAAAGCAAGCGGCAAACCAACGTAACCTAAACCTATAATTGCTAATTTAAGATCTTTATTCGAATTTATCATATTCAAAATAATCTTTGTACCATTTAACAAAATTTGATACTCCACTAATAACTGATGTTGAGGGTTTATAATCAAATTTATTCTTTAAATTATCTACATTGGCATATGTATCTGGTACATCTCCTGGCTGTAATGGTAAAAAATTTATTTTTGCTTTTTTACCTAAAGTTTCTTCCAAAGCCTTAATATAATCCATAAGCTGCACAGGCTTATTGTTTCCTATGTTATAAATTCGCCATGGCGCTTTACTAGTGGCTGGATCTGGCTGCTTACTATTCCAATTATCATTACATGCAGCTGGACTATCTAGAGTTTTTATAACACCCTCCACAATGTCATCAATATAAGTAAAATCTCTAGTGTGTTTACCATTATTAAATACATCTATAGTTTCATCTTCTATAATAGCTTTAGTAAATTTAAACAAAGCCATATCCGGTCTTCCCCATGGCCCGTAAACTGTAAAAAATCTAAGACCTGTTGTTGGAAGTTGATAAAGATAACTGTATGTATGTGCCATTAATTCATTAGATTTTTTAGAAGCCGCATAAACAGATAATGGATGATTAACACTATCATGTTCTGAGAAAGGCATTTTCGTATTGGCCCCATACACACTTGAGGTGCTTGCATAAACTAAATGTTCAACTTTATTATGACGGCAATTCTCCAATATGTGAGCAAATCCAACAATATTACTATTTATATAAGCAAGTGGATTTTCAATAGAATACCTAACTCCAGCCTGAGCTGCTAAATTTACTACTTTTTGAAATTTATGAATTTTAAATATCTCTATTAATTTTTTATTATCATTTAGATCAGTTTTATAATGTTTATAATTTGAATATTTTTTAAGACGTTCTAGCCGGTCATCCTTAATTTTTGGATCATAATAATCATTATGATTGTCAATTCCTGTTACTTCGTCACCTCTCTCTAGTAATTTTATAGAGAGCATTGATCCAATAAAACCTGCTGATCCTGTTATTAAAATTTTCATTAAGTTAGTCTAAAATAGAATTATATAATGATATATATTGATTTTTAACATCTTTAATAGAAAAATTATTAACAATTTTATTTCTAGCAATTTTACCATATCTTTTTAATTGGCCTTGTGAATTTTTTAATGCACTATCCAAACAATTTGCAAGTGATTTTGGGTCACTTGAGTGCGTAATCCAACCTGTTTCACCAACAATACTTTTTGCATCACCCGCATCAGTTGTCACACATGGTATACCCGTTGACATAGCTTCACCAATCACATTTGGAAATCCTTCAGCTTTAGATGAAAGACATAGCAGATCAAAACCTTTCATAAGGTTATGTACATCTGATCGCTGTCCCAAAAAAATTATATTTTTATTGTTTGTTGGATATTGTTTCAAATTTCTTCCAATAGTAACTAAAATAGTATTTGGGTGTTTTTTGCAAACTATGTTAAATGCCTTAAATAGGGTTGGTATATCTTTTTGATCATCACCCCTACCAATATAACCTATTACTTTAGTATTTTTGTGTATTCCAAGTGAATCTCTTACGGTATGTCGGATTTTATTATTTGGTTTCCACGCAGTGGTATCAAATCCGTTTGGAATAAAAAAATCTTTATCTTTACTGAAACCTAAATCACGGTGCTGATTGAGAGAACGAATAGAATTATATATTATTAAATCTGGTATACGTGAAAGATAAGATCCAAGCTTAATAGCTGAACGAGTTTTAAATTTCATTATTTTAAATATTTCAAGGCTTAAGCGTATAGTCCATGAAAGTTTAATCTTTCTTTTAAGCATAATAGTTCCCAATAGTGCTGCTAAATTTCCATGATACATCCATCCTTGTGCTATATCTGGTTTCTGTTCTATCAAAATTTTTCTTAATCTTTTAATTGCATAAAAAGTAATTTGGCCTCTATTTAAATTTAGACTAAAAACTGGAATTTTTTTTTTTTTTAATAGATTTCCATAATAACCTTCAGACATTAGTGAAATTACACTATTATCAAATTTTTCATTAAGACCGTTATTAATAAGATTATATAAAAATCTTTCAGCACCACCTCTCTCAAGACCTGTTATTAAATGGATAACTTTAGGTTTTTTGTTATTTAATTTTATTATTCTACTTAATTTTGTTAATGGTAATTTTTGGTTAGCTAAAAACTTTTTTTTAATTATGCTGAAATAATCATTAGCAATTCGTTGACGTGAAAAATTTAAAACTTCATTTATTTTTGGTTTATAAATCTTAAATAATCCCCCTCCATAATAAGATTCACAAAGTAAATTTTCTAATTTTTCTTTATCACGATCTTCAAAAACTAGTCCAGTATTAGTCAAATTTAAAACTTTACTAATTTCAAAATTAGATCGACCACCAATACAAAGAATTGGTCGTCCTGCTGACATGTATTCAAAAATTTTTCCTGTAAGTTCGCCACGTGATATCTCTTTTGAACTTGCTAATAGAAGTAATAAATCAGCTTTTTTTTGTCTTTCTAAAACTTTTAATCTAGGTATGTGGCCTTTTATGGTAATTATATCTGAATATTTTATTTGTTGAGATAATTCTCTAATAAAATCAAGTCTAGAACCATAGAACTCTACAATAATTGAATTTTTTGGAATTTTTTTTTTTTTTATTAGATTTACTATTGCATCTAAAAGTATGATCGGACTACGATCATTATAGATCGATCCGGTATAAACAATTTTAAAAGTTTTATTTAATTTTGATATTTTTTTTGAAAGATTTTTTTTGACTTTTTTTTTATTAATATCAAAACCATTAGTTATTTTAATTGAAGTTTTTTTGTGTAGCTTATACAATCTTTGGCAGATGTCTTCAGATACAGAAGTGGTTAAATCAGCATACTTAACAGTTTCAATCTCATCTTTTGACATTTTTTCTTTCAATTCTTTATTAACACTTTCCAAACCTGGGTTATCACTCCAAAGGTCTCTATAATCAGCGATCCAATAAAGTGATGGATTCAATATTTTCATTTTACTTCCAATGATATGAGCCGCTTGAGGTCCAAAAGTGCTGATCACAATATCTTGATTTCTTGCAAGTTTATTAGCAATTGGACTAGCAGCATGGGCCCAAGCATTTCTTGGTTCTATATTATATCCTGTATAATCTATTAATTTTTTTCTAAACCATTTAGATATCTTTTTAATAATTGCATATTTAAGAGGTGCACTTAATAGCTTACTCCATTTTAATTGATATGGCACTTCAATCACTTTAACCCCTTCTAATTTTGGTAATTCCATATCTAGGGGCTGATCAAAGATTTTTTTTTTTGCAGTGAGAACTGTTACATCTGCCCCTTTTTTACTCCAATAGTACGCCCAAGAATATGGTCTATGTGTGCTCATAGAATTACGTGGTGGCCAACTATAGGTAATGATTGTAATTTTTAATCTTTTCATTTTATATTATTTAAATTTAATATTTTCTTAAAATTTTATATGAGTTTTTTTTACATCGTTACAGTTGTGTCTAAACATCAAAAAAACCATAATGATTACGTTCGAATGATTTTAATGCTCCTTCATGTTCGTCAAATTTTACTCCTACTAAAGGTGTATCACCTTTGTATTCATGCACGAGCAAAACTCCTCCAGAACACCTAACCAAAAATTTATTATTAGGAAATACATCCAAAACCTCACCAAATGTAGCTTCTTTGAAAGGATGTTGCTCTATATCAGTGTATAAAATTGAAGAACGTAGAATAATAACCTCAATACCATTTAAAAAACTAAAAGCACCATAAAAAGGATTTGTTACAGCTCTGATTAACCGCTCAATATTAAAAATATCGTCTCTCCAATCAATAACTCCATCAGCTGGAGCTCTTTTAGGGTAAAAACTTTCTCCAATTGCAATTAATTGTGGTTTAACTTTTATAGTGCCATCAATTAATGCCTTTAAATTTTTTTTTATTAGATAGCACATAGCTAGAATATTCTTGTAATGCATTGTTTCTGCTGTATCGCTTGAATTGATACTAAAAGTATATGTGTCAACAACTGGTCCATTATCAACATCAGATTGGTACTTATAAAGATTGGTATGAAACCATTTACGACCTTCGATAAGTGACCAGTTCATTGGGGAACGACCTTTGCCAAACGGTAAGTTTCTTGAACTGCCATGCATGCCAAATACTCCAATGACGAAGCAATCAAGTATTTCACTTGGTATAAGTCTTTGCCATCCACAAGAAAAACCTAATTTTAGTTTCTTAATTGTCCTAAAGTTATCTTTATCTTTTTTAGTTTTTAATGCATAATTTTCTGAAATATATATTGATGAGAATAATTTTTTATTTACTGTTAAATCTGTATAACCAGCAACTTTATTAGCTACAGCTGTGATTGGTGATATTGTTATCAAATCAATTTGCAATCCTAATTTAGATAAGTATCTTGCAGCATGAAGCGTTTTGTCTGTACAGCCAAAGAGAACAATATTCATAGTTTATTCAATATAAGTTGTACAGTTTTTTCTAATTTCAGATGTAATAAAATCTAAGTTTTGAGTACGCCAAGCATTACAGGTTTCTGTTGGATTACTACCTATACCCATCCACCAAATTGGATGTGTTAATAAATGTAAGCCAATCTCTCTTGGCTCCTCAAGATATTTATCAATCTGAGGTGAAACATCTCTTCCATTTGAGTCTGATATATATTTCATCTTTTTAAAAAAAATATCATGATAAGTTTGAGGTGTTCCTGACAAAGTAATATTATTATTATTCAAAAACAATCTTGGTTGATGGATAGACACTATATCTATTTTTTGATTAAACGTGTTTTCAAAAACATTTTTTTCATACAGAAAGTAATCTAGATTTTCATAAACTGTAGGATCAAAATGTATTGAAATTTTATGGCCCATATCTGCGATACTTTTTACAAGCTTTTGATTGTGAACTGATAAAAGATTGTACATATTGCTAGTCAACATAAAAAAGAATGTAGAGTAGATTTTTAGCTGAAACTCAACCAATGCTAGCTGATGAGCAAACTCAATACTAAAATCAATATCATGACGCAACAATAGGGAGTTGGAATTCAATTTTTCATTCCAATTAGTAGTTGGTTTAAGTCCAGCGCTTACTAGCTTTTTTATTAAAGCCTCATACTCAGTAATATTAAACATTTTTATTTACCTTCTTCTGCATAGGTACTTTAATAATTAAGTCAAATTTTTTACAAAATAGTTTGTTTATATAAAAACACTTATACATGCGTACTTACTAGCTTCAACTATTTAATAAATTTACTATGAATCTAGATTAGGGTTATTGTCCCATTTTCTAACTTTAAATTTATGAAAAATTTTTTTTAGAAAAATTGATAATGTTATCAACGGATGTTTCAATCCATATCCCATTTTCATATATTCTTGTAGTAAAAAATGTCTTTCAAATTTAATAATCCCATTATCAGATAAACAAACTAATTTGCCATTAACAACTGTTGTATTCATACCATAATCATTCTTTAGAATAAAAACCATTGTTGAAGAAGAAATTCCAATATCAGCATTGTCTTTTTCTCCTGGGGTAATCTTTATTCCTGTAATATATGATAATGATAAATTAATATCTAAATCATGGATATAAAATTGGATAGAAGTAATGTACTTTAGTTTTTCAAGAATAGCTGGGACAAACAAAAAGGAAATAAATATTTTTTTTTTATACACTTTGTATTCATTAATAATTTCACTTTTAGAATAGACTTTATCTTCTATGTCATGAGGTTTTATTTTTGATATAAGTTTATTCCAATGTTGGATATTTACTTGAATTGAATTTGAACTTTGTAATAATAAATTTTGTGACAAATCCAGTTTATCCATTGGCTTAACCATAATTAATTTAGAGTCTAAATCATTTTTATTAAAAAACTCCTTTACATCTTCAGGTGTATTTTGCATATCATTGGTATGAAAATTTTCTTTATGACAAAAGTAAATAAAAGAAGCAAAGGGAATTACGTATTTGGGCTTGATATGCTCAATTTGTAATTTAATCCTTGTTAATTTATCTTTTGCAGCAGAAATACGAAGTTCCGTCTCATCTCGGTTACCTAACCAATTAGCATATCCAAATTGTGTCATCAACAAATCTATACCAATAGTATATTTTTTGATGTTGGACATCACAGATCTGACTCTTGTTTCATTCTTAATTACACAATCATTAAGATTTAGCAGTGAAAATTCTTTACACAACATTAAGCAATAAGAGTCTCCTCCAGAAAAAGGAAAAGTTACTATTGAAAGTTCAGAGTCAATATTTTCTTTTGTATCATTCGATTCGATTACACTAAATCCCATATTTCTTATATATGTCGCTACACGCCTATCTATTGTACGCTGAAAAAAAAATTTAGCAGAAAGTCCACGCTTTTTTAAATTCATCACAAATGGAACAGAAAAATGGTCAGAGTGTTCATGAGATAGCCAAATATAGATTTCTTTTTTGGTGGCAGAGATCAAATCTATTAGTCCCTCGTTTGTAGTCGAATTATCTAAAAGAGCCCAACCTTTATCAAAAGCATAACCTTCAAACCAAGGATCAATAATTAAAAGAGATTTTTTAGTTTCAATCATATAACTTGCATGATTTAAAAAGGTTAGTTTACTCATTATAATTTTATTTTTTTATAGTGTGATTTGACTAATTTAAGAATTTTTTTAGAGGCATTACCATTACCAAAAATTTTTTTTTTAAAATTTGGCCTAAGCTTTGATAATTTTAAAAAACTTTTTATTATTTCTCTCGACTTAGGACGACATCCAATAGAGGCATTTAAAGAATTAATTTCAGGCCACATTGTATTTCCCAATATCGAAATACTTAATTTCTTAGAAAAAAAAGCCTCTCTTACTAAACCTCCCGAGTCTGTTATAACAAATTTACATTTTCTTAAAAATCTTAAAGTCTCAAAATATGTAATAGGTCGTATAACATTGCATCTTAACTTTAAACCATATTGTTTAATACGTTTACGCGTTCGATGATGTAGTGGCAAAATTATAGGAATCTGATCATTAATCTGGTTTAAAGCTTCAACAATATCTTCAAGATTCTTTTTATTATCAACATTACTTTGTCTATGAATAGTACAGAAAATAAAATCATTATTAATAAAATTACCAGATGGTAAATTTAAAAAACTATTATTATGCAGATTATTTTTAAAATAATTATAGCAATCTAGCATTAAGTCACCACAAAATGCTATTGAACAGGGTATCTGCTTAGTACCAAAATTTTCTTTTTTAAGGTTAGAAAGTGATTTATTAGTTGCACAAATATTTATATCGCTAATTCTATCTACAACAATTCTATTAAACTCCTCAGGCATGTTTTTATCATAATTTCTTACACCAGACTCGATATGTATGACTGGAATAAGCATTTTTTTTCCAGTTAAGGCTGCTGCTAATGTTGATGTAGTATCTCCATATACTACCAAATAATCTGGTTTTTCTTTCTTGATTATATTTTTTATCTTTTCAATCATATATGCTGTCATAGAAATTTCATCTCTTCCTCCAGATTTAAATTTATAATTAAGTTTTCTATCAAATAGTTCTGACATAATGGAGGATGACATTGCTGGATCATAGTGCTGGCCTGTGTGTACTAATATTTCAGTAAAGTCACTTGATTTATCAATTGCTTTACTTAAAACAGCAGATTTCATTATTTGTGGTCTTGCACCAATCACTGTTAGTAATTTTATTTTATTTTTTAACATTTCTAATATTTAATTTAATTTAATTTAAAATTTTTTTATAATTAAGAATAAACTACAATTCTTTTACTATAATTAAAACTTATAAACATACATAATAATTATTAACTTTATTATGATTAAAATTTTTTATACCAATGAATAAGATTTATTATCCGCCACATATATTTTTCATGAACAAAGTTACAGTATTTCTTAAATTTAATTTTGAGCTTACTTTTATTAAAAAAAAATATCTTTTCTGAATCAATCATATTTTTAATAAAAAAATCTTTATTAGAAAGTAACCAGATATCATCTGGAGTTGTAAAATTTATCTTATCATTACGA
>Ga0209383_1001120_pt1 | contig 17214 bp, 15 predicted proteins | sample CoawatmetaG02DNA_FD_187510 | JGI IMG/M metagenome (GOLD analysis project Ga0209383, IMG submission 187510) | Marine microbial communities from the West Antarctic Peninsula - Coastal water metaG029-DNA (SPAdes) (version 2) | ecosystem: Environmental > Aquatic > Marine > Coastal ... | reverse complement strand
ATTTGTTCAAAAACAATCAGCATGGGTATCACAGGTTACTTTATATAATTACTTAAAAACAAGAATGGGTACAAAGTGGGTACTTCATTTTGATGATGAAATATTTTTAGCATCTATTAATAAAGCAAAATGGAATATTTATGCCATAGCACTTCAGGATCTTACTTTTTATAGTCTATCATATTTGAGTGTTTTTTGTAATTATCAGGATATGGATAAAGCCAGTGAAATTTACGATGAAATTTTGACTAAGGAAACTGAAAATGGAATGCCTAAAGAAATTATTTTACAGGCAAAAGAAAAATTTACAGAACGATTAAAAAAATTGGATTGGAATACATATTATAAGTCCTGGCCATTTAACGAAAGTGCACTAACCTTATATGAGTGGGCACCAGTAGCTGAAGAATTAAAAACTTTAGATAGAAAAATAGTTTTAAACTCTATGATTTTAAAATGGGATAATATTAAAGATGAGTTTGTGAAATTAATTAAAATTTAAATATTTTTTCTATTATCAACTAAACTTTGAACAACACTTGGATCAGCTAAAGTTGATGTATCACCTAATTGATTGTGTTCATTAGCTGCAATTTTTCTTAAAATTCTTCTCATAATTTTCCCAGATCTTGTTTTTGGAAGTCCTGGTGAAAAATGGATAATGTCAGGTGTTGCAAGGGGCCCAATTTGTTTTCTAACCCAAAGCTTAAGGTCTCTCTCGAGATCTAGATCTGATTTTTCACCTAAATTTAAAGTTACATAGCAGTATAAACCGTTGCCTTTAATATCATGTGGGTATCCAACGACTGCAGCTTCAGCAACTTTTGGATGAGCAACGAATGCACTTTCTATTTCTGCAGTTCCCAAATTATGGCCAGATACAATAATTACATCATCAACACGTCCTGTAATCCAATAGTAACCATCTTTATCTCTTCTAGCCCCGTCACCTGTAAAATATTTTCCATCAAATTGAGAAAAATAGGTATCTATAAATCTTTTGTGGTCACCATAAACAGTTCTCATTTGCCCTGGCCAAGATTGAGATATGCACAACCTACCTTCACCAGCTCCTTTTATTTCTTTTCCATTTTTATCAACTATAGCAGGCTTAATTCCATAAAAAGGTTTGGTTGCAGAACCAGGTTTTAAATTCATAGCACCTGTTTGTGGGCTAATTAAAATACCACCAGTTTCAGTTTGCCACCACGTGTCAACTATTGGGCATTTTGAGTTTCCTACAGTTTTATAATACCACATCCAAGCTTCTGGATTTATTGGCTCCCCAACAGTTCCTAATAATTTTAATGATTTTCTTGAAGTCTTTTTAACAGGTTTGTCTCCCTCTCTCATCAGGGCTCTAATAGCAGTTGGTGCTGTATAAAAAATATTAACTTTATACTTATCAATTATTTGCCACCACCTTGAACTATCAGGGTAAGTTGGAACACCTTCAAACATTATTGTTGTTGCGCCGTTAGCAAGAGGCCCATAAATTATATAACTATGACCTGTGACCCAGCCAATGTCAGCAGTGCACCAGTATATATCTTTTGGCTTATAGTTAAAAACATATTGATGGGTCATTGAAGCATAAACCATATAACCACCTGTTGTGTGCAAAACACCCTTTGGTTTTCCAGTGGATCCAGATGTGTATAGAATGAATAAAGGGTCTTCTGCATTCATTTCTTCAGGCTCACATTTATTTGATACATCTTTAATTAAATCATCATACCAAATGTCCCTCCCCTTAACCCAACCAACTTTATTTCCAGTTCTTTTTACAACAATGCATTTTTTAATATCTGGACATCTTCTTAAAGCTTCATCTGTAATTTCTTTTAAAGCAATTTTTTTGCCAGCCCTGACTCCTTCATCCGCAGTAATTATATATTCAGATTCACAGTCATTAATTCTTGTAGTAATAGAGTCAGCTGAAAATCCACCAAAAATAATTGAATGAACAGCACCAATTCTAGCACAAGCCAACATAGTAATTGCAAGCTCAGGAATCATAGTTAAGTAAATTGTAACTCGATCACCCTTTTTAATTCCTAGTTTTTTTAAACCATTTGCAGCTTTTGAAACTTCAATGTGTAATTGCTTATATGAAATCTTTTTAGTATCTTTTGGATCATCCCCAACCCAGATAATTGCAGTTTTATCTTTTTTATCTTTAAGGTGACGGTCTATACAGTTGGCTGAAGCATTTAAGGTTCCATCTTCATACCACTTAATTCTAACTTCTTTTTTACTGTATTTAACATCTTTAATTTTTTTATATGGCTTAATCCAAGATATTCTTTTTCCTTCTTTTTTCCAAAACTCATTGTTACTTTTAATTGAGTCTGAATATTTTTTTTGATATTTGGCTTTATTTATTAAAGCACTTTTTATCCATTCGGGCTTTGTTTTAATAATGAGTTCTTTTTCATAAATCTTTTTCAAAACTTTTTTTTTAATCTGCTTCACTTTTTTTCTAGTAGTAGATCCTTTAAGGTTTTTTTTTTTATTTGGCATGAGATTTTTTAAACAATACTCATCTTATTTAAAATTTTCCAGCTTTTCGAGTCAATTGGCATGACAGATAATCTGCTTTGTTTAATAAGTGGTAAATGGCTAAGAGTCTTAGTTTTTTTAACCTCATCAAGGGTAACACTTTTCTTTAACTTTTCTTTAAACTTTACTTGGACAGCCACAAATCTTCCATCTTTGTCAGTTTTATCTAAAAAAGCTTCTTTAATTACCTCAACTATCCCAACAATTTCTTTACCAATATTGGAATGGTAAAAGAAACAAAGATCACCTTTCTTCATACCTCTTAAATTTTTTGCAGCCTGATAATTTCTTACCCCATCCCAAGGAGCACCTTTTACACCAGCTTTTTTTTGTTGATCAATTGACCAAACATCAGGTTCAGATTTCATTAGCCAATAGGATTTTGCCATAATTTATAGGATTTTTTTAAGTTATATTGCAATATAAGTAAAGGGTAAAAAAATTTGAAAAAAAACAAAAATAGAAAAAAGTAATATCAAAATTATAAAGATCAGAAAAAATAAAGTTTTGACTAAGCCATATTTTTTTTTAAAATCATTTATTAAAAAAAAGTAATTGATTATTTTTTTCATATATCTTTAGTTTGATATAGCGACGGCGGCGGCGGTTGTTAGATAGATCTAATTATTTCTCCAGTTTTTATTGTCAGTATAAAAATTGATAGTTTTTATTATTCCATTCTTTAAACTTATTTTAGGAGACCAGCCTAGTTTTTTTATTTTTTCTATTGAAACCTTTGGATAAATAAAATCATTTCTAGTTTTGGTAGATTTTTTTTTAATAGTTATTTTTTGTTTAGTAATTTTGGCTATTAAATTTGCTAATTGAATTATTTTTACTGTCTCATTGGGGTTGGCAATATTATAGCTTTCACCATTTCTGCCTTTTAACATTACAATTAGAACACCAAATACAACATCTGAAATATAGCAAAAAGATCTTTTAATATTTTGATTTCCTTTTATTAATAAATTATTTCTATCTATAACATTTTTTATTAAATCAGAATGTATTCTTCCATCACCCAATTTCATCAATGGTCCATAGGTATGGAATAGTCTTACTGAATTAGTTTTTATTTTAAATTTTTTACCCCAACAAATTAGAGCATTTTCAGCAAACTTTTTTGATATACCATAATTAGATGTTATTTGTGAAGGATTAAGCGATCCAAAATCATTTTCTGATAATTTCTTTTTCTTTATCAATTTAAAGTTTCCATAAACTTCACCCGCACTAATAAGTATAAATTGTTTTGTTTGTTTTTCTTTTGCTAAGTTTAGTAAATTTATTGTACCTAAAGAATTAGTCAATAGTGTTTCTACTGGTTCTTTCTTATATAGACTCGGTGCAGTTATAGAAGCACAATGAATAATTATGTCTGGACTAAAATTTAATTTAATCTTCTCGTGTATATCAATCTTAGATATCTTTATTTTATCTAAATTTATTAATTCTCTTAAAATTAAATTTGTTACTCTAGATTTTTTCTTAATAATTCCGTGTAAATTAAGATTATATTTTGAATCATAAACTAATTCATAAAGAGTTTTTATGATTGAAGATGCAATAAAACCATTGCAACCAGTTATTAAAATTTTTTTATTTTTTAATGACCTTATATTTATTATTTTTTTAAAATTTTCTAACTGTGAATCATTCTGTTGAAGCAGCATTATTCAAAATTAATCCTTTCTTCTTCAATCACAAGTGGCTTATCTTTTAATTTCTCGTTAATTGAGTTTATATATTCTGCAATTATTCCTAAAAATATAAAAATTATACTTAAAAAAACTGATGTAAATATTATAACTGGTGCCATTCCAGTAACAAAATATTCCCAGTAAATTAGTTTATAAATTAAATAAAAAAGACTAGATAAAAAAGATATTAAGGCAAAAGAGAACGCAAAAAAAACAATTAATCTCAAAGGAAATTTTGAATAAGATGTGAATGCAGTCAACGCCATAATAAATAAAGTTAAAATATTATTTTTAGACTTTCCTGTTTTTCTAATTTTATGAGTATAATTAATCTTTTTTACTTTGAGATTTATTTCTGCAATTATTCCTCTAAAATAAGGTTCTGGATCCTTAAAGCTTTTAAATAACTTGATTACTTGTTTATCATACAGCCCAAAACCCATAAAATTTTCATATAACTCTACATCAGATAAATTATTGATTAATCGATAGAAATTTTTCCTTAAAAAATATGATAATTTACTTCCTTCAGTATTTTCTTTAATTCCAATAACAGTTTTATAACCCTGCTCCCATGCTTTTATGAAATCATTAATTAACTCGGGGGGGTCTTGTAGGTCAGCAACCAAAAGTATAGTAGCGTCTGCAGTAGAATTTTTTAAAGCATGAAAAGGTGACGCCCACTGGCCGTAATTTCTTGCATTAAAAATTAATTTTACCTGTTTATCTTCTTTGGCTATTCTTCTTAATATTTCCCTGGTGTTGTCTGTCGATTTGTTATCTATAAAAACAAGCTCCAGTTCATAATTTTTATAATTTTGAAATAATTTTTTTACAACTAAATATACGTTTTCAACATTACTCTCTTCATTGAAGCAGGGTGTTACGATAGCAATTTTTTTTTTCATTTGTTTACATTGTATATTGGATATATTGTTTATTTAAACAATATTAATATTAATACGAAGTCACTTTTATATGAAATGTGCAATAATTGGTACAGGAAATATTGGCCTAGATCTTTACTATAAATTAATAAGATTAAATTTATTTGAAGAAATAATTTTTTTTAATCGTAATCAAAATAGTAAAGGATCCAAGTTTTGCAGAAAAAAAAAAATTAAACTTTATTCAGGAGGTGCAAAAATATTAAAGGAAAAAATTTCTGATTTTAAAATAATATTTGATGCAACTTCAGCATTAGGAAGTGTTAAAACGATGAAACTTATTGGTAAACACATAAAAAATAAATACTATATTAATTTAACACCCTCAAAAATAGGCAAATATATTGTACCTTTTAAGCTAAAAGGAAAAGTGCCACAAAAAATTAATTTAATTACCTGTGGTGGGCAAAGTACAATACCGGTGATAAAGCAGTTAAAAAATAAATTAAAAAAAAATTTAATCTCTGTAGAATTGGTATCAAGTATATCCTCTGTAAGTGCTGGCAAAGCTACAAGAGATAATGTTGATGAATATCTTAATACAACAGAAAAAGCCATTTCAGAAATTTGTAAAATTAAGAATACAAAAGTCATGCTTAATTTAAACCCAAGCATACCTCCAGTAAATATGATGAATTCTTTATTCTTAGAACTTAAAGAAAATATTAATAAAAAGATGGAAGGTGAAATTAAAAAAATTATTTCTAATGTAAATAAAAATATTAAGAAGTATATTCCACAATATAATATAAAATTTTTTAAACCTTTGAAAAATAATATTCTAAGAATAACAGTTAGGGTTGTCGGTCAAGGTGACTATCTCCCAACTTATGCTGGAAATTTAGATATTATAACCTCAGCTGCATCACAAATATCCCAATTAATTTATGAAAAAGAAAATAATTCTAAGTGATGTTTCCCTAAGAGACGGGAATCATGCTGTATCTCATCAAATAGATAAAAAAATTATAAGTGAATATTGTAATTTTTGTGAAAAAATTGGAATAGATGTTGTGGAGGTTGGTCATGGAAATGGTTTGGGAGCATCATCACTATCCATAGGTAGGTCTAAAGTAAAAGACAGGGACTTTTATTTACTTGCAAGATCAATATTAAAAAAAAGTAAAATGTCAATTCACTCTATACCAGGATTTTCAAAAATAGATGACCTGAGTAAAGCAATAGATCTAGGTGTAGATATTGTTAGGGTTGGTTGTAATTCAACAGATATAGATATTACAAAAAAACAAATTGATTACTGTTTTAAATCGAAGGTTGAAGCATGGGGAGTTTTAATGATGTTTCATCTTGTTTTAGATAAAGATAAATATTTAGACAAAATAAAATTTTTAGTTGATTTGGGTATAAAAAATATAATTATTATGGACTCTGCAGGATATATGCTGCCTAGTGATATTCAAAAAGTTTTTAAAAAAATAAAAAATAAATTTAAAGTTAACCTTGGTATGCATGCACATAATAATTTAGGCATGGCGATAGCAAACAGTATAATCTCAATATCTTCTGGTGGAACAATTTTAGATTCATCAATTAGAGGGTTTGGTGCTGGCGCAGGTAACGCACAACTAGAGGTATTAGCTACTGTATTAAAAAGATTAAAGCATGATATAAAATTAAATTTTGAGCAATTGTATGATTTTGCAGAATATTTTCCAAAATTATGTGAAAAAAAAGTTAATTATGAGAATGTTTTTTCAAACCCTGAAAATATTTTAAGTGCAGAACATGGTATCTTCTCGGGGTTTTCCTCTAAAGTAGATTATTTTTCAAAAAAATTTAATGTTAGTAAGATAGAAGCATTTAAAGCAATTGGTGAAAAAAAATTAGTTGCAGGACAAGAAGATCTGGTGATGAATATTTTATACAATTTAAAGAATAAAAAAAACAAAAAATCAAAAATTAAAAAGTAAATGAAAACAGTAAGTGATATTTTAATTGAAACTTTAATTAAAAATAAAATTGATACAGTTTTTGGAATAATTGGGGCAGGAAATGCATCAATTTTTTCATCAATTCAAAAAAGAAAAGAAATTAACTTAATATGTCTTCATCACGAGCAATCATTATTGATGGCAATGCAGACATATTATAAAGTTTCAAAAAAATTGTGTGTAGCTCTTGTAACCACAGGAGGAGGAACTTCAAATGCTTTCACAGGTTTAGTAGGTGCGTGGATGGATAGTGTGCCTGGAATTATTATATCAGGTAATGAAAAATCAACTTTTACTTTATCAAAAAACGATTTAAGGATTTGGGGTGTACAGGGATTTGATAGCATAAATACTTTTAAAAAATTTTGTAAGACTGCCATAAGGATACTCAATCCAGAAAATATTATAACATCTACAACAAAGGCCATTCAAGAATCACTTAACGGAAGACCAGGCCCAAGCTGGTTAGAAATCCCAATTAATATTCAAAATCAATTAGTATCAGGTAAAGATACAAAAAAGCCTACTAAAAAAAAAATAAGCAAAACTCCAAAAAAGAAATCCAAAAAATTTGATATAAAGTCTATTTCAAGATTAATTCAAAATAGTAAAAGACCAATAATTATACTTGGAAATGGTTGTAGAAATATCAAAAAGAAAAAAATTGAGAAATTATTAAAAAAATTAAAAACTCCCTTTTTATTAACATGGAGTTCAGCAGACTTAATTGATCATGATAATAAGTATTTTTATGGAAAATCAGGAGTTTATGGTGAAAGAAGTGCTAATTTTATTTTACAAAATTCAGACTTACTAATTACAATTGGAACAAGATTATCTTTATTGCAGATAGGATATGATGTTAAGCAATTTGCGCCAAAAGCAAAAGTTATAATGGTAGATATTGATAAAAAAGAATTACTTAAGTTTAAAGAAAAAAGATTTTTAAAAATTAATAGTGATGCTGCTGATTTTGTGGATAATCTAATTTCAAAAGATATTAAAATAAAAAAATATTTTTTAAAAGATTGGCTTAATTATTGCAATAAAACTAAGAAAGCTTTCCCTACTATAATTAAGGAACATAAATCAGATAAAAATAAAATTAATTCATATATTTTTATAGATAAACTTAATTCGATAATAAAAAAAAACGAAATTGTTGTGACCGATATGGGGACTGCTTTATTAACAGCTTTTTATAATTTAAAGATAAATAATAATATTCAACTAATGACCTCTTTGGGTTTGGGAGAAATGGGATTTGGACTTCCTGGGGCAATTGGAGCTAGTGTTGGCTCTAATCGTGGATCAGTATTATGTTTAAATAATGATGGAGGTATGATGTTTAATTTACAAGAACTTGAAGCTATCAAATATCACAATCTTCCAATTAAGATTATTATTTTTTCAAACGATGGGTATTTGATGATTAAACATACACAAAAAAACTCATATAAGGGTAAATACATAGGAGTAGATAAAAAGACTGGTGTATCGTGTCCAGATTTTAAAAAGGTTGGAAAAAGTTTTGGTATTAAATCAATAAGTATTAAAGATTGGAATGAATTTAATTATAAATTTAAAAAGTTTTATAGATCTAAAGGACCAGCGATTTGCGAGTTATTTATGCCAGTAAATCAACCTTTCATACCAAGACAATCTAATAAAATTGATGAGAATAACAAAATTTATAGTCTTCCGCTCCATAATCAATTTCCATTTATTGATGGCAAAACTATAAAAAAATTTATGATCTAGATGATAAAAATTTTTCTATATTTTTGTGAATATAGGATAGCTCTTTCACGCCAAGACCTTGGTGACAACCAACTAAAATACCATTTTTCATAATATAATCTGCATTAGGAAAGGAAGTTAATTTATTTGCTTTTGAAATTAAATTTTGAAATGCAGGATGTCTTAAAATATTTCCACTAAAAATAGGTCTTGTCTGAATATTTTTTCCTTCCAAATAAATCTGTAAATCTTTTCTATTAAATTTTTTATTTTTTTTTAATATTATTGGATAAGCTAAAAAATTAGTTTTAACATTTTCTAGTACTTTTGGTATTATAAATATTTCTTTATATTTTTTGAAAAAATTTGAATGAGACTTGAAATTTTCATTTCTTATTTTACTAAATTTACTAAATTTTTTGATCTGCTCCAAACCGAATGCTGCACCTATCTCAGACGGCTCAAAATTATAACCTAATTCTGAAAAAACAAATTTTTTATCATATTCAACACCCATCAATTTAATATCTAGTCTTGACTTAATGCTTTCTGAGTCCTTTAATAACGAGGACATTCGCCCCCAACTTCTTAAAGTTTTAGATCTAGTATAGAATTTTTTTTCATTTGTTAGAAGAATGCCACCATTCCCAGCACAACTGACTACGTGAGATCCATAAAAACTGGTAATAGAAATATCACTAAAAATCCCAGTGCTTTTATTATTTATTTTAGCCCCAAGAGTATCAGCCGAATCTTCTAAAATTTTTAAATTGTACTTTTTTGCAATGAGTTTAATCTTTTTCCAATCAGGAATATTTCCTATTAAATTTGGTATCAGTATGGCTTTGGTCTTTTTTGTTATTTTTTCTTCAATTTTTTTTACATCAACTTGTAAAGTATTAATTTCTACATCTATAAATATGGGCTTTGCTTTAAAAAAAATGATTGATGATATTGCGGTTCCAAAATTTAAGGCAGGAGTAATTATTTCATCATCTTTTTTTATGTCCATAACGTGCATTGCTAAAATCAACGCAGATGTCCCAGAATTAACCATAACACCATATTTTTTATCAAAATATTTAGCTATTTTTTTTTCAAATTGAAAAACATTTTTGCCCATTTGAGTAGTTTTTTTAAGCTGGTTAATTACGGCAGCTATTTCTTCTTTACCATAAACATTTTTCCCGTATGGAATTCTCATATTTCGAAATACTTTTTAATTTGATTGTTAGTAAAACTGATTATATTTTTTTTATTATAATAGCATTCGTACCATTCCTGGGTATTTTTTAAAGACTTTTCTAAATCCCACTTTGAAACCCATTTTAACAAGTGCAAGGATTTTTTTGAATTTAAATTTAAATTAATTGATTCGTTTTTATATTTAGTTTTCTTTACAGACCATTTTAATTTATTATTATTTTTTTTCAAAATATTTAAAATATTATTCACACTGTGCGAAGATTTAGACATTGGTCCAAAATTCCATGACCCACTTTTTTTACTTTCAATTAACAAAATATAACCATTAATTACATCTAATACATGCTGCCAAGGCCTTGTAGCATTGGGATTTCTAATTATTAGTTTTTTACCACTCTTTAGAGATCTAAAAATATCTGGAATTATCCGGTCTTTTGCCCAGTCACCTCCACCAATAATATTACCTGCTCTTGCTGTCGAGATTTTAATTTTATTTTCATTAAAATAAGTTTTAACATATGAGTTGATTGCAATTTCAGCAGATGCCTTACTTGCTGCGTATGGTTCATCACCACCAAGTTCATGATTTTCATCAAAAAACTCTACTTTGTTTGATTTAGAATTTTTATAACATTTGTCTGTTGTAATTAACAACAATTGTCTTAACTTTTTTAGCTTTCTTGAAGCTTCACAAATATTAACGGTTCCAATTATATTAGTTTTAAATGTCTCGATTGGATCTTTCATTGCTTGATTTACTATTGGCTGTGCCGCAAGATGAATAATTATATCTGGATTTACTTTTTTAAATATGTATTTAATTTTTTCTAAATTATTGATGTCACAAAAAAAATTTTTTTTAATTTTATTTTTAAGTTTTAATATTTCAAATAATGAAGGCTTACTATTGGGTTTTAGGGAAATACCATAAACATAAGCCCCATAATTAATTAAAGTCAATGAAAGCCAAGAACCAGTAAAACCAGTATGCCCAGTTATTATAACTTTTTTATTTTCCCAAAAACTCACTGAAGGTAATTTTACTTTATTTTCCACAAATTTTTATCTTTCTTATATAAATCATTTAACTCCATCTTATCCTTTCGAGTATCAAGACTTGCCCAAAAACCCTCATGTTTAAAAGCATATAATTTTTTTTTATCTTTATTTTTTTTTAAAGGGAGATCTTCCCAAGTAACGTTTAAACCTTTAATCTTTTCAATTTCTTTTTTTGCAATAACAAAAAAACCTCCATTTATATATAAACTAGATTTCTTTTTTGAATCATCAAAAAAAGCTACTTTATGTTTTTTAATTCTTAAGACACCATATCTCTCTTTAGGCCTTACGGCAGTTAATGTAATATTTGCATTATTGATGTAATGAAATTTTATTAAAGATTTAATATTCACATCACTTATACCGTCTCCATAAGTCATTATGATGTCTTCATCCAATTTTAGTCTGTCGTATGCTAATTTAATCCTACTTCCAGTAGATGTTTTTTTTCCCGTATAGACAATATTAATCTTAATTAATTTACCATCAGTTTTTTGCTCTAAAATTTTTAGATTTTTTGTATTTTTTAAAATTTTTGTATTTTTTTTATTATCGTTTAAAAAATAATCATCTATCGTATCTGATTTGTTACCACTACATAGGACAAATTCATTAAAATTTTGGTCTGAAAAATTTTTCATAATGTGTTGAAGAATTGGTTTGTTGCCAATAGTTACCATCGGTTTTGCCTTTAATTTTCCCTCAAAATCAAGCCGGGTTCCATAACCACCACATAGAATAAAGATTTTCATATTAAATTTTCAAAAACCTATTTTTAATTTTAAAGTATAAATATATATATGAAATAATAAATATGCCAACCAGATGTTTAGAGGTGGCCCAGGCGATAATATGCGGAAAAATAGATCCAACCAGAATTAAAAAAAAATAAACGTCTACCTTTTTAAAATCTTTATCTTTAAAGCCCCTAACAAAAGAATGTACTAAAACCAATAAACTTATTATAAAAAACAATCTATTCATAACATGAGAGTACATTATTGGATTGTCTACAATACCAGCCTTGTTTGGAAATACCGCATCTCTTCTAATGTTGAAAAGAATAAATTTCATTTTTAATAAAGAATCTAAAAAAACTTGATCTATATTTTCTTTTAAATATTTCTTATTTCTTTTTGTGTAGTATTCATAATATTCCCATTCATTTTCAAAATCGTCTTCTTGAATTCTGCCAAAATCAATTAAATCTACAGATTTTAGAGGGTAATATTTGTGAAATGATTTATTGAATGAAATTGATAAAGCCTCTGAATTGATTGAAGATAATTTACTCCCAAATGGAAATTTCCCTGTTTTAATGTATCCAAAAGTACCCCAAGAAAATATAGCTAAAAGATAGCCTATAATTAAAAAGTACTTACTAATTTTTTTTTCTTTTTTTTCAATTATTAATAATGAAATTATCAAAATAAAAGTTAAAAAAAACATTGAAGTTTTAATTAAGTATAAAATTATAATTATAATCGTAATAAAAAAAAATTTCTTCCTTCCTTCTGATAAGATGGCTAGGAAAAGAGTTGGTAGTAAAATACTTGTATATGAATCTGCAAACCAAAAATTTAATTGTGTTTGAAGGTTGTATGGAATGAAACTAAATAATAATAAGATAAATATTAAATCGAAAACTTTTCTATTTTTTAAACTCAAAATAGTAATTGTGAACAAGAATGTAAAAAATATTAAATTTTTTATTAATAAAAAATAATAAATATTTGTTGATATTTTCAATATTAGTGTAGAAAAAATTGGTAGAAATGGAAGTCGAGCCAAATAAAAGTCAACATTACCATGGTATTTTTGAACATAAGAGTGATCGTAAAACAGATTATTTATTAACTCACCATATCCGAATGGTATATTTTTTAAGATCAATTGATTATTATTATCACTAATGAATTCAAATTTATGAACAAGCACGTATGTAAAAGTTAGACTCAAAAACATTATAAAAGCTATGTACACAAAATACAAAAATATAATTTCATGTGTTTGAATATCTTTTAAACTTTTATTTAAAAAATTAATTTTTAATTTTAACCAATTTTGCATTAAGTTATCATTTATATTATATTATAATCTTACTCCAGCCCCTTTTAAAAAAATAGCATCACTATCTAATGGCCATCTAGGTTTTGCTGGACTATCCAATCCACTAAATTGATTTAATTTAAATTTCTCTAACCCAACCATTGCAATCATAGCAGCGTTATCACCACATAAATTAATTGGAGGAAAGATTGCCTCAAAGTTTTCTTCCTTGCAAAGTTTAGCTAGTACTTCCCTAATTTTTCTGTTCGCTGCAACACCACCCGCTACTACAAATTTATTTTTATTTGTTTTATTTATTTTTTTGAATTCTTCAAAAGCAATTTTACTTTTTTTATATAGTATTTCCTCAATAGTTTTTTGAAAGGACGCTGCTAAATCATACTTTTCTTGATTAGTTTTAATTTGTTTTGAAATTTTCAAAATAGCAGTCTTCAATCCTGAAAAAGATAAGTTGCACCCACCCCTATTAAAAATTGGTTTAGGTAATAAATATCTATTTGGATCACCTTTCATTGCATAAATTTCTATTTGGGGTCCACCTGGAAATTCTATACCTAATAATTTTGCTGTTTTATCAAAAGCCTCTCCTACAGCATCATCAATAGTTGTTCCTAATCGTTTATAATTTCCTAAACCTTGAACACTTAAAAATTGAGTGTGTCCTCCAGAAATTAGAAGTAGTAAGTATGGGTAATTTAATTCAGAGTTTAGTTTGGGACTTAATGCGTGACCCTCTAAATGATTAACAGCAATAAAAGGTTTGTTAAGTGAGGAGGCCATTGCTTTCCCAAAACTTAAACCAACTGATAAGCAAACTATAAGGCCAGGTCCAGCAGTTGATGCTACAGCATCTATTTCTTCCATTTTTATTCCACTGTCATCAATTGCTTTTTTTGTGATTGAGTCTATTTTTTCTATGTGTGATCTTGCAGCAAGTTCAGGAACAACACCCCCAAATTCTTTATGGACATCAACTTGGCTCGAAACAATACTTGATAAAATTGTTGGGATGCCTTGCTCATTTTCAGTTATGATAGAAGCAGCTGTTTCATCACAGCTTGATTCGATTCCTAGTATTATGGGCTTTTTATTCATTAAATTAGTTTTTATTAATAATACAATCTCAATATAAGTATGAAGTATAAAGGAAATAAATGAAAAATAAAAAAATTATTATAGGTTCAAGAGGAAGTAAATTAGCCCTGATCTATGCTGAAAAAGCTAGGGAAAAAATTCTAACCTATGCAAAAGATTTTGGAATTGAAGAAATAACTATTAAAAAGATTCTAACTAAAGGAGATCAGGTTCAAGATAAAAGATTATCCGAAGTAGGTGGTAAGGGGCTTTTTTCTAAGACTATAGAGATTGAATTATTAGATAATAAAATAGATATAGCGGTTCATGCATTAAAAGATATGCCTTCTGAAGAAAGTGAAGGATTGTTGACAAATTGTTTTTTGAAAAGAAATGACCCACGAGAAATTTTAATTAGTAGAGACAATAAAAATTTAAAAGATTTGGCCCCAAATGCAATTGTTGGGACCTCTTCATTTAGAAGGGAATTTCAAATAAAAAAAATAAGGAAAGATCTTGAGTGTAAATTAATTAGAGGAAATGTTGATACAAGAATAAAAAAACTTAATGAGAATTTATATGATGCAATTATTTTATCTTATGCAGGAATTAATTCTTTAGGTTTAAATCAAAATATATCCCAAACTTTTTCTACTAATGAAATAATACCTTGTGCAGGGCAGGGAGTTATTGCCTTACAATGTAGAAATAATGATGCAGAATTAATTAACTTATTAAAAAAAGTTAATCATCAATCAACTTATAGTTCCATAAAAGCTGAAAGGAATGTTTTAAAGGTTTTAGAGGGAGATTGTGAAACAGCAGTAGGAGTATTCGCTAGTATTGATGGTGATAAAATTAATCTCGAAGCAGAACTTTTTTCATTGGATGGTAGTAAAAGATTCCACTTAAAATCATCTGAAGATGTAAATAAAGCTAACGAGTTGGGAATAGAGATGGGAAAAACACTCAAAAAGATATCTAATAATTCTTACAAAAAATAATATGCATATCTTATTTACAAGACCATTAGAAGATTGTCATGAAATGATATTAAAGTTTCAATCACTTGGTCATGAAGTATCTCACTTACCTCTAATTAATATTGAAGGTTTAAAATATGAGCCTTTAAATTATTCTGAGTTTGGGGGGATTATTTTTACAAGTGCAAATGCAGTTAAATTTTTAGATATAAAAAATATTGATAAAAAAATAACATGTTTTTGTGTGGGAAGTGCTACTGAAAAAAAAGCTAGAAGTGGTGGCTTTCAAAATGTTTTTGCTGCTGATGGGAATGTAAATAATTTAAAGGAATTGATTTTACTAAATTTTAACTCTTCTGAAGGAAAGCTCCTTTATATTAGTGGTGAAGTCATCTCTAGCAATTTAGATCAGGATCTAATTTCAAATGGTTACACTGTAGAACGAATAATCAACTATAGAGCAAACCCAATTGAAAAATATGATGACGACTTTATTGAAAAACTAAAATTAAAAATGCCTGAAATCACCTACATATACTCACAAAATAGTGCCATTAACTTTTTAAAAATAATTAAGAATTATCAGTTAGAAACCCTATGGATGAATACTAATTTAATGTGTATCGGTGAAAAAACCTCCTCTATTCTTAACGAAATTAAGTGGAAAAAAATTTTTCTTTTTAACCCTGGAGAAGAAGAATTTTTGCTATATAAAATTTAATTATGGACATATTTAGCAATTTTAGTGACCTGTTTATTTCTGTTTGGTCTAAAGGAATTCGTGGAGTTGATATTTTTCAAATATTAATTGGAATTGGAATATTTTTTATTTTTTTAATTTTTAGAGGAATAATAAGCAAAGTTATTATTAAAAGATTAGAGGCTATCTCAAAAAGAACCACAAACAAATTAGATGATACTTTTGTTCACGCAATGGAAGGACCAGCAAGGTTCCTGCCAATTGTCTTAGGATTTTTTATTGCAAGTTATTATATGTCTTTTGCAGAGGATGGCAGAGCTATAGTTGATACAATTAATAGAACATTAATCACTATTTTAATTTTTTGGGTCATTCATCAAATTATAGAACCAATTTCTTATATTTTAAGCGGGCTTGATAAAATGTTAACTCGTGAGTTAGTAGGCTGGATTATTAAATCCTTAAAAATTTTGATTTTCATTTTAGGTTTAGCTGCTGTTCTTGAACTTTGGGGGATAAAAATAGGACCAATCATTGCCGGACTCGGTTTGTTTGGTGTAGCTGTTGCTTTGGGAGCGCAAGATTTATTTAAAAACTTAATTTCAGGAATTTTAGTATTAGTAGAAAAAAGATTTAAGATTGGAGATTGGATTTTGGTAGAAGGTATCATTGAAGGCGTAGTTGAGAAAATTGGTTTTAGATCAACTGTTCTAAGAAAATTTGATAAGTCTTTAGCTATAATTCCTAATTTTCAGTTTGCTGAAAATGCAGTTATAAATATTAGTGAAACAACTAACTGGAGAATAGATTGGGCAATCACTCTCCAATACGACACTACAGTTGATCAGTTAAAAATGATAAGAAATGAAATTGAGAACCATATTAAGAAAAGTGAAGATTTTGACAATGATGTTGGAATTGCAGTACGAGTTGAAAAGTTTTCAGACAGCTCTATAGATATGAGGGTTAGATGCTTTACTACTTCTAATAGTTTTAGTACATGGTTAGAAGTTAAAGAAAAACTTGCAATTGAAATAAAACAAATTGTAGAAGGAAATAGTGCAGCTTTTGCTTTTCCAAGTCAGTCAATTTATATTGAAAAAAAATGATAGCTATTTTTTACTTAGCGCTTCAAATATTAAAACTTTATTCTTATGTTGTGATTGCAAATGTAGTTATCAGCTGGCTTGTTTCCTTTAATATTATTAATACTCAAAA
>Ga0209383_1001117_pt1 | contig 17242 bp, 21 predicted proteins | sample CoawatmetaG02DNA_FD_187510 | JGI IMG/M metagenome (GOLD analysis project Ga0209383, IMG submission 187510) | Marine microbial communities from the West Antarctic Peninsula - Coastal water metaG029-DNA (SPAdes) (version 2) | ecosystem: Environmental > Aquatic > Marine > Coastal ... | reverse complement strand
AATATGAAGTGAAAATTATACCTCAACGTTGGGGAAACACCCCCCAAGGATTTATAAAAGATAATCAAGAATGGGAATTTCTAAATAAATATCTAGTCCCAAGTCAGCTAGCTGAACAACCTGATATTTTTGCTCAAATAACAGTACCTAATGAATTTCAAGCTATTGGAAAATATAACATAGGAATTACAGCTGGAATTGAAAGTACAATAGCTCCAGCTGAGTGGGTTGAAGGGTGTAGTAGAATGAATTTAATTTTAGGCTCTTCAAAACATACTATTAATGTCTTAAAAAATAGTAAGTTTGAAAAACGAGATAAAAAGACTAACAAAGTAGTTGGAGCTATTGAATGGGAAGGAAATAGCGAAGTATTATTTGAAGGGGCAAATACTAATACATATAAACCCTCAAAATCAGATTTTAAATTAGATATTAAAGAAGATTTTGCTTATTTATTTTGTGGTCATTGGATTAATGGGCAAATAGGAGAAGATAGAAAAAATGTTGGCTTATTAATTAAAGCCTTTTATGAAACCTTTAAAAATAAAACAAAAGTACCAGCTTTAATACTTAAAACAACATCAATGGGTACTTCATATATGGACCGTGATGATATACTTAAACGTATAGATGCTGTTAAAAAAACTGTAAAATCAAATAAATTACCAAATGTATATCTTTTACATGGTGAGTTTACAGATAAAGAAATGAATTCTATATATAATCATAGGAAAATAAAAGCCATGGTTAGCTTGACTAAAGGTGAAGGATTTGGACGTCCATTACTTGAATTTAGTCTTACTAATAAGCCGATTATAACAACTAATTGGAGTGGACATATTGATTATTTGAATAATAAATTCACAACATTACTTCCAGGTACAATGACTAAAATTCATAAATCAGCTGCTAATAATATGCTTATGAAAGAAGCTGATTGGTTTAGTGTTGATAATAGTCATGTTGGTCATTACTTAAAAGATGTATTTGAAAATTATAAAGGATATGCCGAGAAAGGTAAACGTCAAGGTTATTTAAGTAGAACTAATTTTAGTTGGGATGAAATGAAGTATTTCTTAGGTGAAATATTAGATAAAAATATTCCTGAATTTCCAAAAGAAGTAAAACTTAATTTACCTAAACTTAAAAAAGTAGGAGGAGCAACTGAATTACCAAAATTAAAACTTCCTAAATTAAAAAAAGTAGGTGAAAAACAAGAATTACCTAAAATAAAATTACCAAAATTAAATAAAGTATAAAATGGAACAATTTGATGAAATTATAAACTGTCCTAAATCAGGAGGAGAGATTTGTTACCGAGTGCAAGTAACAGATAAAGTATCTAACTACATGAGTTTGTCCTGTGGTTTTATAACTAATACACTTATGAAAGAGGGTGAAGAGTTATATGAACAATCTATAGAGACAGTGCCTGAGTTATATAAAGATTTGGCATGGACTGACCCTAAAACTGGAATGGTTTGGTTACCTAATACTATAAATGTTGAAGATGTAGGTATGGTTTTCCCTTATGGAACTAATAAAGATGAATGGACCTGGGCAGCTGTAAAAGCTGTTAAAATCCCTAAAGATGAGCAAAAGAATCATCCTGTACCTGGAAAAGAAGGTGAGTTTAGAGAATATAAAATGGACATGAATACTATGGAAAATTTTTCAGAACGCAATTATGTAAATGCTTTAGATTACATAGGAATTTTAGGAAAATAACTTGGTTTTTAGAGAAAAAATTCTTATATTAGAAATATGAAAATAAGTTACGCTATAACAGTCTGCAATGAATTTCTTGAAATTCAAAAATTAGTAAATTTTCTAATTAAACATAAACCTATTCAAGATGAAATAGTTATTTTGTATGATGAGAAAAATGGAGATAAAGAAGTAGAAAATTATTTGAGAGCTAAATCTGTAAATGGAGAATTGAATTGGCATAAAGCTCCATTTAATAATCATTTTGGAGATTGGAAAAATAAACTTACTACATTATGTTCAGGAGATTATATTTACCAAATTGATGCTGATGAGATGGTTTCTGAATATTGTATTAAAAACTTAGGAATGGTTTTACAATATAATAATGTTGATATACTTAGAGTACCCAGAATTAACACTGTAGAAGGTCTAACTCAAGAACATATCCAAAAATGGGGTTGGAGAGTAGATGAAAAAGGGTGGATTAACTTCCCAGATCTTCAATGGAGAATTTATAAAAATAATGGTAAAATAAAATGGAAAAATAAAGTACATGAAGTACTTGAAGGTCATAAAACTATATCTTATTTACCTTTAGAAGAACCTTGGTGTTTAAAACATCCAAAAACAATAGAAAAACAAGAAAATCAAAACTCTTATTATGATACCTTATGATTTTTTCAAGAATATTAGATAATAAACTTTATAATATTAAAGAAGTAAACCAATTAGGTTTTGAAGAATTTGAAGGATTAAGAATACCAGATGAATACTTAGAACAACAAGAGTTTACTGTATTTAGAGCAGCTTGGGGTATAGGAGATTGGGGAATAATATCTGCTATGCCTAGGTTATTAAAACAAAAGTACCCTAATTGTAAAATTTATATTCCTTCAAAAAAATTAGTAAAACAACTATTTAATATAGATACAGATATAATGTATACTATTTTTAAAAATAATCCCTATGTGGATGAATTTAAAGATAAAATAAAAGGAGAAATATTTCATGACCATTATAGAATTTATGATAAAGATAATCCTAATATTCCATTAATTGAACAAATGTTAAAATTTTGGCAATTTGAAAGCGAAGAATATAAAGATTCTCAACCTGAATTATATTGGACTAATGAAGAAAAAGAATTAGGAGATTATATAATACAAAAACATAGTAAAGATGAATTTGGGTGTTTACTCATTTCAGAAAGATTTGGTACTCAATTTGGAAAATTTGATCAACCTTCATTTGAAAAAGACACTAAAAATATTAGTAATATTTTAAAAGAAAATAATATCCCTTACTTTTATTGGTCAGTAAAACCTTTAAATCAAACTCCTTTTAATTTTATTAATAAAGCTTTAAATCTAAGACATATAAATTTAAGAGTGCAACTTTATATTAAATCCAAAGCTAAATTAAATATAAGTAATCAATGTGGTACTAATCATATGGTAGTAAGATATTCTAAGGTATATGAGTCTCAAAGACAATATCCTCTTCAGCATAATTTTATAAAGAAAATAAATTATTTATGAAAATAGCTGCTATAACACCATACCAAAAACCAGACTATTTAGTTGAGACTATTATTGAAGGTATCTATAAAAATGGAATTGACTTAAAATGTTCCTGTCCTGGAAATGGAGCAAAAGAAAAAGATATTCTTTCTTCTAATGAGTTTTATCAATATGCTAAAGAAGCTGATTATGTATTTGCCTTGTGGGGTAAAAAACGAGGTAATTTTCCTGGTATAGATTATAACCTAGTAAAAAAAATAAACCAACCTTATAAAACAGTATACTTAGATGGTAGTGAATGGACATATTCAGGACATCCTGAACCTGGTCAAGTAATAGAAGCTAAATCTAATCTCTCCCGTCGTAAAGGTAAAGAATGGATTAATAAAGATATGTTAGATTATTGTAGATGGTATTTTAAAAGAGAATGCTATCCAGAAGATACAAAATTAGGTATAATACCTTTATTATTTGGAGCTGTTGATAAAAATTTTAATGAGTATGAGCTATTAGAAGATAAAACAATAGATATATTTTGTTCCTTTGGACAACTTAATGATGGACTAAGATCAGAAGCTTTACATATATGTAAAAAACTTCAAAATGAAGGATATAATGTTGTAACTAGAGGAAATTTAGATTATAAAAATTTTAAAAATTATATATTATCTTCTTATATCTCTATTGATGCCTGGGGTGGGGGAGATTGCTGTGCCCGATTATGGGAAATACTAGCTAATAAATCATGTGCTTTCACTCAAAAATATAATATTGAATTCCCCTATGATTTTACTGATGGGAAAAATATTGTAAAATATAATACTAGTAAAGAATTAGAAGACAAACTAAGATATTATCTAAATGTTAAAGATAAATGTCTTAAAATTGGAGAAGAGGGTTATAAACATTTAATAAAATACCATACTCCTAAAAAAAGAGTTGAATATATTTTAAATAAAATAAATGAGTAATTATAAAATTTTTGTTTCAACTAGTAATGACTATCATAGATGTTTATTACCTTTTGCATATCTATTTAATAAGTTTTGGTCAAATAAACAAGAAGTAGTATTTTTAGGATATAATAAACCTAATTTTAATTTACCTTCTAATTTTAGTTTTAAATCATTAGGAATACAAAGAGGACCTAAATATTATTCTGAAGATTTAAGAACTTTTTTTCAAACTATAAATGATCAATATTTTATTTATACTATGGAAGATCAATTTATTTTAGATTATGTTAATCTAGATATTTTAAATGTGCTATCTAAATTATTAAAAGAAAATAAAACAATAGGAAGAGCTAATTTAACTAATTCAATCTTTCAAACCCATATGGGTAAAAAACATCAAGATTTTAAATTAATAGATAATTATAATATTATAGAATACACTCAAGATTCAGCATTTAGAATTACATGTGAATGGGCTATGTGGAGTAAAGACTATATGTTAAAATATTTGCAAGAAGATTTAACTCCTTGGGAATTTGAAAGACAGAGAGGAAATGATAGTTATCATCTTATAGGTTGTAAAAATAAAATAGTCATAAGACATGCTGAAGCTATTAGGAGAGGTAAAGTAAATGAAAATTTTGATTTTAAATTTGTTAATGAGAATAAAGAATTAGATATTAAAGTAAAAAATGAATTATATCAATATTTAAAAAAAGTATCATGAAAAAAGCAATAGTATTAGGTGCTGGTGGATTCATTGGTAGTCATATGGTTAAAAGATTAAAAGAAGAAGGTTACTGGGTTAGAGGAGTAGACCTAAAATACCCAGAATTTTCTAAAACATATGCAGATGATTTTATTATAGGAGATTTAAGAGATCCTAAAATAGTAGAAAATATAATAGAAAAAAATATAGATGAATTATATCAATTTGCAGCAGATATGGGGGGTGCTGGATATATATTCACAGGAGAAAATGATGCTGATGTGATGCATAACTCAGCTTTAATTAACTTAAATGTAGTTTATGAGTCAGTAAAAAAGAAAGTTAAAAAAATATTTTATTCTTCTTCAGCATGTATGTATCCTGAATATAATCAATTAGACCCTAATAATCCTAATTGTAAAGAAATCTCTGCTTATCCTGCTAGCCCTGACTCAGAGTATGGTTGGGAAAAATTATTTAGTGAAAGGATTTTTAAAGCATTTGAAAAAAATTATAATTTAAATGTAAGAATTGCTAGATTTCATAATATTTTTGGGCCTGAAGGAACTTGGATAGGAGGCAAAGAAAAAGCACCAGCAGCTATGTGTAGAAAAGTAATATTAGCTAAAGAAAAAGAAAGTATAGAAGTATGGGGAGATGGTAAACAAACACGTTCTTTTTTATATATTGATGAATGTATAGAAGCTGTTAGAAGATTAATGGAATCTAATTTTACAGAACCAGTAAATATTGGGTCTGAAGAAAAAATATCCATTAATGATTTTGCTCAAATGGCTATAGATATTTCTAATAAAGATATTAAAATACATAATATATTTGGGGAAAAATTTGAGAATAAATATGGTCATAAATGCCCCTTAGGTGTTAAAGGAAGAAACTCAGACAACACTTTATTTAAAGAAAAAGTAGGTTGGGAAACTCAACAAAGTCTTATAATAGGCTTGGAAAAAACTTATAATTGGATTAAACAACAATGTGAAAAATAATTATGGAAAAGATATATTCAAAAATAAAACCTAACAAGTTATTACATATAATTAATAGAATCCATGAATTTCAAGGAAGAAAAGAAGTTATACCTGAAAGTAATTTTTTACAATGTGCAACACTAAAAATGGAAAAAGATAAAACTTTCCCCCCACATAAACATATAATTAAAGATAGACATTATCCTGAACAAATAGCACAGGAATCTTGGGTAGTAATTAAAGGTAGTGTTAAATGTAAACTTTATGATTTAGATGATACTCTATTAGCTGAACCTATATTAAAACCAGGTGATGCTAGTTTTACATTATATGGAGGTCATACATATGAAATTTTAGAAAAAGATACTCTTGTGTATGAATATAAAACAGGACCCTATGAAGGTCAAAAATTAGATAAAGTATTCATATAATGATAAATTTAGATAATATAACATTAGTGTGTGTTACATCAGTTAGAATTGAACAATCAATTAAAGCATTAAAATATTCATCAAAAGATATAAAATTTGCAGATGTAAAGTTAATAACTCATAAAGATATAGATGTTTCTGGTATAACAGTAGAAAAATGTCCAAAACTAGATTACAAAGATTATAGTGAATATGTGATATATAATTTATATAAACATATCAACACTGATTTTGTATTAGTAATAAATTGGGATGGATTTATTATAAATCCACATAAATGGAATGATAATTTTTTAAAGTATGATTATATAGGAGCTTTATGGACTCATGAACATAAAATTTTTTGATATTAAGGGTAATGAGTCTTTAGTAGGAAATGGTGGGTTTAGTTTGCGGAGTAAAAAACTTCTTGAAACAGCAAATAAGTTAAATATTCCCTTTGAACCTCGAATAGAAAAAAAAGAAAATTTTTTCCATGAGGATGCCTTAATATGTGTTAAAAATAAACACCTATATGAAAAAAATGGATGTAAATTTGCCCCAAAAAAGTTAGCATCAGAATTTAGCACAGAACAAGGAAAAAAACCAAATCTTGATTCTTTTGGATGTCATGGAAAATTTTATTATAATCAATTTAAACATTTAATAGATGATAACATTTGAAAAAATAGGAAATTTAGGGAGATTAGCTAACCAAATGTTCCAATATAGTTTATTATATTCAATAGCTAAACATAATAATTTTGAATTTGTTTTACCTGAAGAAAATCTTAAGAATATTGTAGACTCAGGTTTTAATCCTGTTATAAATAAAAGAGAATCAATGTATCTTTATTTACCTGAATGTTTCAATATTACAGGAAAATTCTTACCAAAATCAAAAATATTTACAAAACATTTTTATGATCATGGTCGTGATTACGCTAAATATAGCCCTGAGGTGTTTAATCTATCAGATAATACTAATATTAAAGGATATTTTCAATCATATAAATATTTTGATAATATAAAAGAAGAAATCAAAAAAGAATTTACTTTTAAAAATGAAATAGAAAAAATAACAACTAGTTATTTTAATGACTTAAAGAAACAATTTAATGTAAAAACTATTACTGGAATACATGTTAGACATGGGGATGTAAAAAATGAAGAAGGATCTAGGTTAGTACTTCTAAATAAAGATTATTATATTAAAGCTATGAATATGTTTAAATCACCTAATAATTTATTTATTATTTTTAGTGACGATATAAAGTGGTGTAAAGAAAATTTAAATGGTCCTGATATAGTATATTCTAAATACTCAACCTATAAAGAGTTAACCCCTAAAGCTGAATATTTAGATTTATGCTGTATGACACATTGTGATAATTTAGTAATAGCATGTAGTTCTTTTAGTTGGTGGGGAGCCTATTTAAATAAAAATAAAGGAAAGATAGTAGTACCTGATAAATGGTGGGGTCCTCAATACTCTAATAGAAATGAGACAGATATAAGACCCACTAACTGGATATCACAAAAGGCAGAATCTAATTTTAAAATATATAATTAATTATGATGGATAAAGAAATAAATAAAACCGTATTTAAAGACATATTCCTAGAAAAAAAATATCTAACTATTTTAGATGTAGGTACATATGATGGAAAAGATAGTTTAGAGTTTAGTCAAATATTTCCAAATTCCCAAATATATTCATTTGAGGCTGATAAAAGATCTATTAAATTATTTAAAAAATTATCTAAAGATGTAAAAAATATCAATTTAATAGAAACTGCTTTATCTAACATAGATGGAGAAATAAATTGGTATGCTAGTGATAGTAAAACAAGACGTCATTATGATTTTCAAGATAGTTGGTCAGCTTCAAGTTCTATTAAAAAACCAGAAAATCACTTAAATATTTTTGAAGATATATCATTTTCAAATAATAGTAAAGTTAAATCTATGAAATTAGACACTTGGATTTCAAAAAATCCAACTATTAAAGAAATAGATATAATGTGGGTTGATGTTAATGGTGGAGAAGAAGAATTTTTAAAAGGAAGTTTAAATACTATAAGTAATAAAGTTAATTATCTTTATATTGAATTTAATGCTGCTAATAGAAAAAAATTATATGAAAATTGTTATACTAAAGAAGAAATAAAGAATCTTCTATCAGATTTTGAAGAATGTGGAATTTATAATTTTATGGGGAATTTTGGTAATATATTATTAAAAAATAAAAAAATTATATGAGTTTCAATATAGTGAAAGAATTTGAAAATAAAATATCAAAATTTTTTGGTTCTCCTTATTCTATAGCAGTTGATAGTTGTACTCATGGTATTGAATTGTGTTTAAGATATCAAAAATTATCTTATATTAATGTACCTAAAAGAACATACATTTCAATTCCATTTTTGGCTAATAAATTAGGAATACAATTACAATGGACAGATGAGGCATGGGTTAATTATTATAAACTTAATGATCATTTAAAACCTATATATGATGCTGCTGTATTATGGAGAAAAAATAGTTATATTCCTGGATCCTTTATGTGCATTAGTTTTCAATTCCAAAAACATCTATCATTAGGGCGAGGTGGTATTATATTATGTGATAATAAAGAAGATTATAATAATCTTAAAAAAATGGTATATGATGGTAGACAACCTAATATTCCATGGAGAGAACAAGATATTGAATCTTATGGTTATCATTACTACATGACTCCAGAGACAGCACAAACAGGTTTAGATAAATTAGATGATGCTATTAATAAAATTCCAAAACAATGGGTAGTTACAGATTGGCCTGATTTATCAAAAATGAAAGTATTTCAAAAAAACAAAATTTAAATTTTAATATAAAAGTAAGATTTTTATGGCAAAAATAACAGTTATAACACCAACCCATAGACGACCTGATTTATTGTTTCAATGTATAAAAGCAGTGCAAAAATCAACCTTTATAGATTATGAACATATCATTATTGGAGATAATTGTCCATGGTCTAAACGTGTATGTGAATTATTTAAAAATGACATTAGAATTAAATATTTTCAAACCCCAGAACCCCATGTATGGAATGCAGGAGCTAGTGGCAAAAATGTTGGTATTAAGAACTCAACTACTGAATATATAGTTTATTGTGATGATGATAACATTATGTTACCTAACCATATTAAAAATATGTATAATGAACTATCTAAGGGTACTCAAATTTGCCGAACTCAATTGTATGAAATCAATTTAAATATAGGAGCTGGTAGTATACGTCAAGTATTAGAGAAAGGTTTAAATTATACTTTAAAAGATGGTCGTGCTCACCGCAATGATATGCAGTGTATAGGTCATACTAAAGATATAATTAAAAGTGTTGGGTTATGGAATAGTGCCAAAGAAATTGATAAAGATCCAACCTGGCAAAAAACACCCACAAGTGAAGATGATTATTTATTACGTAAATTTAAAAATAAATATGGCCCAAATTTTTATGTAGATTTACCAGATATAAGTTTTTTATATTATGGAAGAGCAGCTTGTCAAAATTTAGATACAGAATATGACAATGCCTTAGATATAAATAAATTATTTGTATATCCTAATATAACATTACAAATAAAATAGTTTGGATATTCAAAATAATTTTCATATATTAATAATAATTAAATAAGATATAAGTATATGATTAAAAAAGCATTTATAACAGGAATAGCTGGGCAGGATGGAAGTTATTTAGCTGAATATTTAGTAGAATTAGGTTATGAAGTTCATGGAATTATTAGAAGAAATTCCACCCCTGAACATCAAGAAAGTAGGGTTGACCATTTAGAAAATAACATACATACCTATTATGGAGATTTACTTGATCAAGGAGGTTTAGAAAGATTATTGGATAATATTCAACCTGATGAAATTTATAATTTAGCAGCTCAATCTCATGTAAGAATAAGTTATGATATTCCTCAATTTACAGTTCAAACAAATGCTTTAGGTGTAATAAATATATTAGAAGCTTACAGAAGATCATGTCCCAAATCTAAATTCTACCAAGCTAGTTCCTCTGAAATGTTTGGTCTATCAGTAGAAGATAATAATTCCCAAAAAGAAACAACATCTATGAACCCAGTTTCACCTTATGGATGTTCAAAGGTATTTGGTTATAATATTGTTAGAAATTATAGAAGAGCTTATAAATTACATACAACTAATGGTATATTATTTAACCATGAATCACCTAGGAGAGGATCTAATTTTGTAACAAATAAAGTAGTTAAAGCTGCTGTTAAAATTAAATTAGGTTTACAAGATAAATTAGAGTTAGGTAATATGGATTCTTATAGAGATTGGGGTCATTCATGGGATTATGTTAGAGCAATGCATTTAATGTTACAACATGATAAACCTGGTGATTGGGTTGTAGCTACTGGTGAAACTCATTCTGTTAGACAAATGTGTAACTATGTATTTTCAAAATTAGAAATGGATTATAAAACTTATGTGGTACAAAATCCTAAATATTTAAGACCTGAAGAATTACCATATTTAAAAGGTGATTCAAATAAAATTAGAACAGAGTTAGGGTGGGAACCTAAATATAATTTTAATATGTTAATGGATGAAATGATTGATTATTGGTTAAAAATATATAAAAACAAAAAATAATAGAATGAATGAAAATTTAAATATAAAAGAAAATATAAATGATAAAGAGATTATTGAATTATTATGTAATCAAAATATAATTTGTGTTTTTGGAGGTAGTTCTGAATCAGGTAGAAGAGCATTAGGAAATAGAAGTATACTAGCAGATCCTAGAAATAATAATATGAAAGATATTATTAATGAAAAAGTAAAACATAGACAATGGTTTAGACCTTTTGCTCCTTCAATTTTAAGAGAAGAAGTTAAAAATTGGTTTGAGAAAGATATAGATAGTCCTTATATGAGTTTTGTTCTTAAGTTTAAAGAAGAAGTAAGAGATAAGGTACCAGCTGTGGTCCATTTTGATGGATCTGGAAGATTGCAAACTGTTACTAAAAATGATAATAAATGGTATTATAACTTTATTTCTAAGTTTAAGGATAAAACAGGTGTTCCTATTTTACTAAATACTAGTTTTAATGATAGAGAACCTATTGTAGAAACACCTGAGGATGCAATCAAGTGTTTTAAAGGAACAGATATAGATTATTTATATTTTTATGATTACAATATATTAGTTAGTAAAAATTAAGTTGATGGAAAAAAAAGAAAAAATATTAGTAGTTATTCCTACTACAGCAAGTAGACTATCTATACTTCAACAAGTTATAGACTCAGTATATTCAAATAATAAATTTGATATAAAAACAATTATAGTAAAAAATGGTACTTATCCTGATGATGATTTTTTATCATATGATTTTGGACATCCTAACATAATTAAAACAACATCCTATCCTGGAGGTCATCTTTCAGTTGCTATGAATAAAGGATTAGAATATCTAACAGATGAAGATTGGTATATCTATCAAGAAGATGATCTTATAATTAAAACACCTAATTGGTTAAATCTTATTACTAATTTATATAAAGAAATACCTAATTGTGGGGTGTTTGGTACTAGATTGCATGGTGGACAAAGAAAATATAATCCAAGAAAAGAATTTACTATTGAGTCATTAAAAATTAAAGATAAAGATACATTTGAAGTATATTGGACTGATGGTGTTACTTTAGTAAGTGGTGATATTATGAGAAAACATAATATCAAATATGATGAACATATGATGACAGTACCTAACGCTGATTTAAATTTACAAATGCTTGAACATAACTATGAAAATTGGAGAACTGAATTGGAATATGATCATTATCATACCCCAGGATCAAAATCAGGAACTCCTAAGTGGAAACATGCTGATGTGTTTGTTGATATGAAAGAAGGAGATTGTAAAATTTATTTAAAATATAATGAGTTTGGAAATGAAAAAATTCAAGACTGGATTGATATGGACACTCAAGTAGCTGCTAAGTGGTTAAAAGAAAATAATAGAGATAAAGAGTCTTATAAAACATTTAAATTGTAAACAATATGAGAAAAATTTGGTATGCTCCTTATAAGTTTGAATCTTATGGAGAAGAAGAAATAAAAGCAGTAGAAGAGTCTTTGAGATCAGGATGGTTAGGAGGACAAGGTCCTAGATCTCAAAAATTTGAAAGACTAATAGCTAAAAGATTTGGTAAGAAATATGGTGTATTTGTTAATTCAGGTTCTTCAGCTTGTTTATTAGCTATAGCTTCATTAGATTTACCTAAAGGAAGTAAAATAATAACTCCAGCATGTACATTTTCAACTACATTAGCACCTATTATTCAATTAGGATATAATCCTGTATTTGTAGATGTAGATTTAACTTCATATTGTGCTACAGTTAAAGAAATTATGTCTGTATTAGATAAAGATGTAAAAGCTATAATATTACCTAATTTAATAGGTAATAAACCTGATTGGGAAACTTTAAGATTTGAACTTAATAACCATAATAGAAAAGATATTCTTCTCATTGAAGATTCAGCAGATACTATAACAGAAACTAATGTAACTGATGTCTCTACTACAAGTTTTTATGCTAGTCATGTAATTACAGCTGGAGGGGTAGGTGGAATGGTTATGTTTAATAATAAATCTCATGTAACTAGATGTTTACAATATAGAGATTGGGGAAGATTAGGAGATGATTCAGAAATAATAGATGATAGATTTAATCACAGTGTAGATGGAATACCTTATGATCATAAATTCTTATATAATGTATTAGGTTATCATATGAAGGGATGTGAAATGAATGCTGCTTTTGGAATAGTTCAATTAAAACGTTTTGAAAAATTTTCTAAAATTAGAAGAGCTAATTTTGAAAGATATTTAGATAATCTTAAAGATGTTAAACAGATAATTTTACCTAATGACTCTTTAAAACCTAATTGGTTAGCTATACCACTACAAACAGAAGATCGTTTAGGATTATTAACATTTTTAGAAGAACAAAATATACAAACAAGAGTTACATTTGCTGGTAATGTAACAAGACATCCTGTTTACAGAGAGTATCTTCAGGAATTTACTAATTCTGATATTATTATGAAAAATGGTTTTTTACTAGGAGCTCATCATGGTATGACTATTAAAGATGTTGATTATGTATGTGATAAAATAAAAAAATTTTTTAAATGAAAGTACTAGTATTAGGAGATGGTTTATTAGGCAAAGAATTAGTAAAACAAACTAATTGGAATTATATATCTAGAAAAAAAGATAAATTTAATCTAAATGATAAGTCTACATACCATTTAATGACTAAAATAGGATCTGGAGTATCACAACATTGTGATTATGATATTATAATTAATTGTATTGCTAATACAGACACTTATAATGATAATAAAGAATCACATTGGAATACTAATTATAAAGGTGTTGCGGATTTAGTAGATTTTTGTAATAAATGGAGAGTTAAATTAGTACATATATCTACAGACTATTTATATTCTAATTCAAATTTTAATGTAACAGAAAATTCTGTTCCTGTTCATTGTAATAACTGGTATGGATATACTAAACTTTTAGGAGATGGGCATGTACAATTAAAAAGTAATAATTATTTAATTATTAGATGTACACATAAACCTAATCCTTTTCCTTATAATGAAGCTTGGATAGATCAAGTTGGTAATTTTGATTATGTTGATAAAATATCTAATTTAATAATTAAACTAATAAATAAAAATTGTGAAGGAATATATAATGTAGGTACAAATTTAAAATCAATATTTACTTTAGCTAAAAAAACAAAAAAAGATATTATTTCAAAATTAAAACCAAATCATATACCTTCTAATGTAAGTATGGATTTAACAAAACTAAATAACAAAATTAAATGATAAATAAAATAGCATTTATATGTACAACACATCAAAGTAAAAAACATAGACCTAATGGATTTGATCTTTTTAATAACTATTTAGAATCTCTTTATTTAAATTGTAAATATCCTTTTAAATTATTTGCTTTTGATAATGCTTCTGAAGATAAATTTGAAATAGAAAACAACCCAGATAATTTGCAAATAACTTATGTTAAAAATCAATATAAAGGTGGATTAACATATACATGGAATGAAGGTGTAAAACAAGGTATAAAAGAAGATTATGACTTATATATTATAACATCTGATGATCAAATATTTGATGAAAGTATAAATAATTTTATTAAAGATATTTTAGAACATCCTTTAAAAAATAATGCAGTATTTGGTCCTTTATCAAATAATTCTAATAACTTTTATCAACATTCCTTAGTTCCCCATGGGAGAATATTTGAAATTAGTGGTGATTCTGGAGATGAGTTAAATGGTTTTTGTTTAGCCATGACTAAAGAAACAATAAAATTAAATTATTATGATAATAAAGGAAATATATTTAGTACAGATGATGAAGATAAATGGGGTCATCAAGATAAAGAATTACAAATGAGAATAAAACATTCAATAGTAGTAGGAACTTGCTATCTCCATCATATTAAACAAGGAGGATGGAGAGATATTAGAGAAGATGATAATCAAAATTTACTAAGTTATGAGTGAAGATTATAAAATATTTGTAAATGGGAATTGGTGGGAATCAACTCATATATCAGTACCTAAAGATTATATAAAGTATTTTGATTTTATAGATTTGGGAGCCAAACAAGGTAAAATGAAAAAATATGCTAGAGATAATTTTGGAGGTGAAAATGGATTGCATATTGAAATTGAAGAAAAATATATACATGAAATGGAATCAAATAATATACCCTGTATTCAGGCTGATATAACTAATTTATCTTTTCCTTCAAAATGTGTTGATTTTGTAATAAGTACTCATACTTTAGAACATTTGCCTAATCTAAATTCAATAAAAGATGTTGTTAAAATGTCTGTGGAAGCATCTAAAGATTTTGTTTACTTTACTTGGCCTTCTTTTGATTCTAAAGATTATCTAGAAAGTTTAGGAGTTACTCAATTCTTTTCAAAAATGAGTGGACATACATGTCATTTAACTATCCAAGATATGAATAATATTTTAAAAGAGTTAAATTTAAAAAATAGTTTATGTACTTCTTGGAATAGAATATTTAATTCTACCTTTGATAGTATAGTACCATCTAATGCTCCTATTGATTGCGAAATAGAAAATAAAGAACAATATGGTTCAGTACCACAAATAGAATTTAAAGAACCTGTTTTTTATGAAAATATTTGTTTTATAAAATTAAGTAATTCTTTTAAGTGTCAAAAAGCCTTAAATTATATAAAAAGTTTTTCTAATGGATAAAAAAGTAATATACACAGCAATATTTGGAGGGTATGATCAGCTTCCTGATCCTGAATACATTCCTAAAAACTGGGATTTTGTTTGTTTCACAGATAGTAATATCCAATCAAACATTTGGGATGTCAGAAAAGTCCCAGCCATATATGAAGATTCTACTAGGAATGCAAGGAAATATAAAGTTCTCCCTCATAGATGGTTTCCTAATTATACTCATAGTTTATGGGTAGATGGTAATATATTAATTCGTGAAAATGTTAATGAACTTATAGAAAATTATCTTTTAGAAACAAATCTAGCAGTCCATGATCATAATCAAAATTTATTAGACCCAAGAGATTGTGTTTATAAAGAAGCTCAAATGATATTACATTTTGGTAAACAAAATGGAGGTAATTATAAAGATGATCCTAATCTTATAATAAAACAGATGAATCATTATATAAAAGAACATTATCCTTCAAATAATAGTCTAGCTGTCACTATGCAATTATTAAGAAAACATAATGAAGATGATTGTATAAAAGCTATGGAGCAGTGGTGGGAAGAAATTAAATATAGAAGTAAAAGAGATCAATTAAGTTTTAATTATTCATTATGGAAAACTAATATGCCTTTTAATTATTTTAAAGGAGATTCAAGAGACAATAAATATTTTTTACATACAGGTAAACATAAAGGAAAAAAATGAATATAGTTTTTATCCCAAATATAAATTTAGGAAATAATAGAAGTACTCCCTACCACTATTCAATTAAAAGTTGGCAAAAATGGGCTGAACAATATGACAATATTACAGTTATAGAGTGGGATGAAGCTATTATGGATCCTAATGAATTTAAAATAACATTACAACGTTATTGGGTTCATGATATATTAAAACATAATAAAGTAGAATATGAACAAGTATTAATAGTTGATGCTGACACTATTATACATCCAGATTGTCCCAATTTTTTTAATGAAACAGAAGGTAAATTTGGAGTAACACTTAATAATGGTTGTTATGAATGGGCAACTAGAAGTATTAAACAATGGGGAGATAATTTATTTCCCCATGAATCTAAAGTTAAACCTTGGAAATATTTTAATGGTGGTTTTCAAATAACAAGTAAAAAACACATTCCCTTTTACACTAAAGTTCAAGAATATTATACTTCAAACATTGATAAAATAAATCAATTAAGTGAACAAATAAAAGCAGGGACAGACCAAACAATTATAAATTATTTGGCTCAACAAAATAATATTGATACAATATATATGTCTGAAGCTTATAATCTACAAGATTTATTTAAAAAAAATCTTTTACATATACCTGGACATAGTTGGTGGCCAGATACATTAGAAGGGTTATATAGTTCAGGGTGGGTTTATCATTTTAACGCTATACCACCTACTGATAGGCATGTAAGTTATTGGATGGAAAGAACATATAAAGAATTATATTAATGAAAATAGCATTTTTTACAGAAGGAAACTATCAAGGTAAAGTATCTAGAGATAATCTTAATATGAGAACTGACTTAGCTTGGATTTGTTCCTTAGAAGCTGATCATTGGAATATTAATCAATCTCCTAATCA
>Ga0209383_1001115_pt1 | contig 17250 bp, 20 predicted proteins | sample CoawatmetaG02DNA_FD_187510 | JGI IMG/M metagenome (GOLD analysis project Ga0209383, IMG submission 187510) | Marine microbial communities from the West Antarctic Peninsula - Coastal water metaG029-DNA (SPAdes) (version 2) | ecosystem: Environmental > Aquatic > Marine > Coastal ... | reverse complement strand
GCAACCGTTAAAGATGTTTTAAAAATATTTTCATCTTGCGGCATGTAAGAGCCGTAACACATGATTGAGCCCATTCCGAGACTTAAGCTAAAAAATGCTTGTCCCATCGCTCTTAAAAAGGTTGTGGCATCCACATCAGAAAAATTTGGTGAGAATAAAAAGCTCAAGCCTCTTATAAAATCGCCATTAATCATCGCATTTATTACCATGATGATCATAAGAACAAACAAGGTTGGCATAAGGAGACGAACCATTCGTTCAATTCCACCAATGACGCCTGCAGCAAGAATTGCAATATTAAATCCAATAAAAATTGTGTGCCAAAGAAGTAATCGTGGCGCCGAAGCAGTCACTAAATTAAATTGCTCAACAGAGGAAATAGCTGTGTTTGGCATGGCTGCTATCCCAATATAATTAAGACAGATGCCTGCAAGGACGCTATAAAAAGATAAAATAAGAATTCCGGAAACTAACCCTCCCCATCCAACTGCTTGCCACTTAGGACTTTGCCCAGAGTCAATTGCAGCAATTTTCATGGCATTGACAGGGCTTTTACGAGCTCGCCTACCAATCATAATTTCAGCCATCATGATCGGAAGACCAATAATCAAAATACACCCTAAATAAATTAGAACAAAAGCACTACCCCCTTCGGTGCCTGCCTTATAGGGGAAGCCCCAAATATTGCCTAAGCCAACTGCTGAGCCGGCAGCGGCCAACACAAAAGTCCACTTACCGACCCATGAAACTGAATCACTTACCTTGCTTGATGTATTAATGTTCATAATAGCGATGATTCTATCTGTTTTAATATGCTAAAACAACAGCACCAGAATAAAAGTTTAGAGATTTGTTATATAAGCTTGAATTCATAATTTTTAGTAACAATTTATGTGTATGGATTGAAAAGAAATGCCAAGGAAGTTATGCAGCATATTGTAACTAAGTTGGTAATTAAATTTCGGGCATCTGCATATTTAATATTGTTTTGATAGTTCGGGCTGCTTAAACTTTCAAAATATAAAAAGAGTTGCAAGCTAATAATCATCAAGATTAAGCTTAGTGCTATATAAGTATGAGCAAGCAGCGCAGTAGCTAATCCCATTAAGGAAAAACCTATTGCGTACCAGAGATTAAGTGATGAATTGTGTTGATCGTCCCAACCCCAAATAAAACCACCTAGGAAAGCGATGACAATCCCTCCATATACGGCAAATGCTTTGATGGACATCAATGCAAACTCAATGTCCAGAATCCACGGAATTAAGGCCAAGAAAACAAATAAACTGAGACCAAAATAAATTAGAGTAACTTTAGTTTCTTGCATTAAAAATCCTCAAAGTTTGCAAATAGATTTAACAGATTCATAATTACAATAATCATTATGAAAGCTGAAAACAATAATATCATCGTCAAAAACAAAAATGCTGCAAGAAATTATCATTTAACCGATAAATATCAAGCAGGGATTGTCTTAGAGGGCTGGGAAGTTAAGGGATTAAGAAATGGTAAAGTAGATGTAAAAGATTCCTACGTTACCCTAAAAGATAATGAGGCATGGGTCATTGGCTTGAAGATAGACCCTCCGGCATCCCTAATGCACGAAAGCATTGATCCCACAAGATCTCGCAAGCTTCTTTTGAATAAAAAAGAGATTAATAAAATTCTTGATTCTGTTAGCCAACAGGGGCTGACATGTGTTCTAACAATGGTTTATTGGAAAGAAAATAAAATAAAATGTGATATTGCCATTGGAAAAGGTAAAAAAACATACGATCAAAGAGAAGACGTGAAGCAACGAGATTGGAATAGAGAAAAGCAAAGAGTGCTAAAAAATTCTAATCGTTAAGCATTTTCCTATATAATCATCCTCCCCATGGGGGCGAAATGGGTTCGACGTTTTTATTGGATTCCAAAGCGCATGTCAAGATTGTGGTAACTCTTGTAAAACATACTACAAAAAAATTAGTTGCAGAAAACGACAACTACGCTTTAGCCGCTTAAGGCTAACCAATGCAAGAATTGTCTATGGTTTGAAGCATTGGCAAAATACATAGTCTAGCTTTGCTGTGGTGTCTAAACGCAGTTAAAGTGAAATTTACCTAGACTAGTCTTTAATACCCTGCTCTTCGGGTCATTAAGGCGAAACACAAAGAGTGAGCTAAGCATGTAGAAGTCAGGTTGAAGGACTAGCGGACGCGGGTTCAATTCCCGCCGCCTCCACCAATTATATTTATAGAGTGCTGTCGAAGTGCTCTAGCATTTTTTTGTAAAGCATAAATCTATTCTCTGGTTTTCTAAAACCATGCCCTTCTTTTGGCACAATAATTAACTCGTGTTCTTTTCCAGCTTTTTCCAAAGCATCAGCCAACGCATAAGCATGTTCAATTGGAGCTCTTTGATCTTCTTCTCCAGAAACAATAATAATGGGAGCTTCTAGTTTGTCTGCTTGAAGTACAGGTGACATAGCTTTAATTTTTTCTGGATCTTGGCCAAGAGTTTTATCAAGATACTTGCCGCCCCATTTAATGCCTTTAATATCACCTTCGTTATAGAGCATCTCTAAATCAAAAACTCCAATATAAGCAACGGAAGATTTATAAAGATCCGGTCTAAGCATGGGAGCCATGGCTGCCGAGTAACCTCCGAAACTTCCTCCATAAATACCAATTTTTTCTTTGTCAGCAATGCCTTGTGCAATTGCCCATTCGGTTGCTTCTATAATGTCTTGTTGGGTATCTCCTCCCCATTCTCCAAAGCCCAATTTAGTGAATTCTTTTCCATAACCAGTGGAGCCCCTAAAGTTCACTTTTAGGACTGCATAGCCTGCTTGAGACAAGATATGGGTATCCGGATCAAAACCCCAGGCATCCCTTGCATGTGGGCCGCCATGAGGTACAACTATCATAGGTGCAGCTTGTCCTTCCTGTTGATTTAATGCGCGAGTGTAATATCCATGAATGACCACTCCGTCAGAATTTTTAAAATTAAATGGGACTTCTTCTTCCAGGCCGGCATCATCTATCTCTGGCCACATTGTCAGCAAATACTTCATCTGACCTTTTTTCATGTCATAGAGATAGTATTTTGGCGATGAGACAGAATCTCTTATACTTAGAATAGCTTTATCTCGGGCTTTTGTAAGAGCAACTATGCCTACCTCTTTGGTATCAAAAATATCAACGTTCCCGTTAAATGCATTCACAGCCTGTAATATAGAGTTTTGCAAAGGACTATCAACGTCAAACCAATAGGCTTGAGAGTACCCTGGATTAATTATAGCCCCTAGAACTATGTCATCGATAATTTGAGGGTAAGCATCAAATTTTGGGTGATGGAAAACAACTTCGGATTCTCCAGTCGTTGTATCAATTTTTTTTAGCTGGTATGTCGATGTTTCTGTGCTATCAAGAACATGAATTGTTGAGCCATCCTTAGAAATATTGACCGGGAAAACTTCTCCTTCCCCATAAGGAGTTTTACTCAGAACCTCCCAATCATCCTTCTTTGAGGCACGGTACATAGTGACCGCATTATTATCACCATCGCTTCCATTAACAAAGCGTGGAACGCCTTTGCTGTCTGTTCGAACCTGACCACCTGCGAGCGGAGATTTACCTAATTTCTTTTGCTGACCGTTATAGATATTGAGTCTAATGGAGGTAGCAAAACTGCCTGTGTTTGATCGTACAAATGGGTATGCGGAAATTACAACATGCTTGTCATCATCTTCTAAAATATTTTCTACATAACCAGCAGACATTTTGTCTAGCACTGATTTCTTGGTCTTGGAGTTTCTGCTCCTCATTCCAAAAATATACGCGGGGTTTGTTGAATCATAATTTATAGAGAAATACTCGCCCGCTGAGCCCCGTCCATTTTTTTTATCGTAATAACCAACTTGAATTAATAATCTAGTATTATTTGCCCAGTAATAATCTGATATCTCCTCTTGATTGGTCAGAGTGATTGTATTAATTAGACTCAGATCTTCTGAATCAAAAATTGTTAAGCCTTTTTTATCATCTGGCATCTTGGTAATTACACTGATCATTTTTCCGTCTGGAGAAATATCAACTCCAGTATAAGAGGGCAACGAACTAAACCTTTGAATAAATTCGTCGGAGACACTAATCTCTGCAATTAAGTTAAAGTTAAGAAGAAGAGCAAGGCAAATAAATATATTTTTCATTTGTCAAGCTTACTTGACATTAATATATTGTTCAAGAATAAAGCATATAAAGAATATATTTAATTAATACAGTGGACAGATGAAATTAACATCATTAAACTAGCGCTTCTAATATTTAAAGATATGGCTAACAGTAAACAATCAATTAAAAGAGCTCGTCAGAATGCTGACAGGTACAAACTCAAGCATTCACAAAGATCTCAAGCCCGAACAGCTGTTAAAGCTGTTAGAAATGCTATTGCAGAGAACAATAAAGAATCTGCCACTGAGCTTCTTAAGACTGCTGAAAAAGTTCTAGATTCTACCGCGGCCAAAAAAGTTATTCATAAGAATGCGGCAGCAAGAACAAAAAGTAGACTTGTTAAGGCTGTTCAAGCAATAAGCTAGTCCTCTTCTCCTCCCATCATTTCGTTTGCAATCATTCCAAGTAATTGGGTGGTTTGATCGCCGGTAAATCCTGAAATAGTCATCATGCCTTTCGGCTGAAGCTTTAACGATTCAAGAATAGTCTCTAACTTTGTTTGCAAATCTAAGATGGCATCTTCGTTGAGTGTGTCTTTTTTATTGATAGCAATCCAAATGCTTTTCTCTAATAGGCTAGGATCATATGTTTTGAGCTCATTGAGCAAAACGGTTAACTGCTGTTCAATAGAGCTCTCAGTATTCTGAGGATCTAACAAGATTAATAAATGGCCAGTTCTCGAGATGTGCTTAAGAAAATCTAAGCCTAACCCTACGCCCTCAGAGGCACCTTCAATCAAGCCTGGTATGTCAGCAATAATAAAAGAAGTGTCATATATTTGAACGGTCCCAAGATTCGGTCGCAAAGTAGTAAAAGGGTAATCTCCAATCTTAGGCCGAGCAGCTGAGACGCTATTTAAGAAGGTTGATTTGCCTGCATTTGGGAAGCCAACAAGGCCAACGTCTGCAAGTGATCGTAGCTCCAACCGAATAGAGAATTCATCTCCAGGCCATCCCGGGGTATGCCTTCTAGGTGCTTGATTGGTGCTAGATTTAAATCGGCAATTTCCAGCGCCACCTTCCCCACCTTTTGCTACTAAATAGTCCACATCTTCATCACAGCAGTCATAAATAATCTTTTCAGATAAAGCATCGAATATTATTGTGCCTTTTGGTACCAATACAATTAGGTCATCAGCATCTTGGCCTGTTTTCTTATTACCCATACCGGTGTGGCCATTCTTTGCGATTAAATATTTTAGATTTCTAAAATGTATAAGAGTATTAAGACTTTGATCGACCTTAAAGATAATATCTCCACCTTTGCCACCATCTCCCCCATCCGGGCCGCCACGTGGGATAAATTTTTCTCTTCTAAAGCTTGTGCTACCGGCGCCACCGTTTCCAGCTCTTGCTTCCAGCAGAGCTTCATCGATGAAATTCATGGATTACTGAGGAATGACGTTAACTGTCTTCTTTTGCTTGATACCTTTATAGGTAAATTGAACATGACCAGGAGAAGTAGCAAATAATGTGTGGTCTTTTCCCATTCCAACATTGGATCCTGGATGGGTATTTGTGCCTCGCTGACGAATAATAATTTCACCTGACTTTACAAGTTCACCACCAAATCGCTTAACCCCTAATCTCTTGGAGTTTGAATCGCGACCATTTTTACTGGAACCACCTGCTTTCTTATGCGCCATTGCTATTTACCTACGTTAATTTCTTTAATTTTAATTTGAGTATATCTTTGTCTGTGGCCAATTTTTCTCATGCTGTGCTTTCTTCTACGAAACCTTAGGATAGAGACTTTCTCTCCCTTGACCTCTTCCACAACCTCAGCAATGACTTTAGCATTTTCAATAAACGGCTGACCAATTTGAACATCGTCTCCATCAACGTATAGCATTACGGTTTCAAACGCATATTCTGCGCCAGATTCTTCCTGCATAAGATCGATCTCTAGGGTTTGTCCTAGCTCGACTTTGTGTTGTTTTCCACCTGCTTCTATTACTGCGTACATAGTTCTCTCTAAAGGTGGCAAAATATACGCTTTATAGAAGAAATTATCAACAGTTATACAAAGGAAATTATTAATAGTTATGTATAATTTCATGCGTCTAACTAATAAAGATGAATAAGATCAATAACACCACAAAAAAAGAACTTTCCCGGGTTCAGAAAAAAATAACAAAAGAATTAGCATCTGAAAAAATTGTTCAGGATATCTATGAGTATATTTTTCAATCCGAGGGTAAAAAAACGCGTGCTTTAATTGCCTTGCTCGCCTCTCAGTCAAAAATTATCAAGCCTGCCAAAAGAATAGAACTTGCGAGTATTATTGAGCTATTGCACACAGCAACATTAGTGCATGATGATGTGGTTGATGAATCTAGTCTTAGGCGCGGTGAAAAGTCTGTCAATCAAGTTTGGAATAATTCATACAGCGTTCTTATGGGTGATTTTATTTACTCTAAAGCCTTCATATTAATGATGAAGCTAGATCAACCATTAATTTTACAAGAATTAGCGAAAGCGACAAATGACATAGCCAGAGGTGAGATTATTCAGCTCAACCTTTTTGAGAATTACCTCAATCTTGAGCTTAACGATCTATTGAAAGTGAGCTATCTAAAAACTGGAAGGCTGTTTGAGGCTTCCGCAAAAACTGGTGCAATGCTTGCTCAATCTTCTGATGCTGATATAAAAAACTTTGGATTGCTGGGAAAGAATCTAGGTATCGCTTTTCAAATTCAAGATGATATTTTAGATTATGAATCTCTTCAAACAAATACAGGTAAGCCTGCTTTGCAAGATTTTCAAGAAGGTAAAATTACATTTCCTCTTTTTTATGCACTTCAGCACTCTAAGAAAAAAGACAGAGAATTTTTGTTAAAGAATCTTGGCAGTAAAAAACTGAATAAAGCTATTAAGCAAACAGTTTTTGATCTTGTGAGATCTGAAGCATCTGCAAAATCTGCTCAATTTCTGCTCAACAGTTATCTAGTAAAGACATCTAATACCCTGGAAAAGTTAAATCATCACTCTTGCTATAATGAAATGCTAAACTTAATTATGTTTTCTAGCCAGCGAAGATCATGACATTTAAACCGGCCCCTACTTACAACAAAGAAGATTTAATAGCATGTGGTAATGGAGAGTTATTTGGACCAAACAATGGCAGACTTCCGTTAGATGAAATGCTTATGTTTGATTCTATTGATCAAATTGATCAAATCTCAGGTAAATACTCTAAAGGAAAAATTATTGCACATTTAGACGTAGATAAAACCTTATGGTTTTTTAACGTTCACTTTAAATCAGATCCTGTAATGCCTGGTTGCCTTGGGCTTGATGCCATGTGGCAATTGTTAGGATTCTATTTGTGTTGGTTAGAGCTCCCCGGATATGGCCGAGCATTAGGTTCAGATAAGGTCAAATTCTTTGGTCAAGTAACGCCTAGTGCAAAAGTTGTACGGTACGAAATTGATATTAAAAGAGTCGTAAACCGAGGTGCTGTGGTCGGTTTTGCTGATGGCAATATGTTTGTTGATGATCGGCATGTTTATTCTGCCGACGGCTTAAAAGTTGGCTTATTCCAAGATACCAGTAAGTTTTAATGAAAAACGTTGTAGTCACAGGCATGGGTATCGTTTCATGTATTGGCAACGGCTTAGATGAAGTCTTATCTAGCCTTAAGAAGGGGAAGTCAGGCATTCAGCATAATCCGGTATACAAGGATATGGGTTTTAGAAGTCATGTATCTGGGTCCATTGAATTAAATCTATCGGATTTAATTGACAGGAAGGTACTAAGGTTTATGAGCGAGGCATCTGGATTTGCTTACTTGGCTGCCCAAGAGGCACTTGATTGCTCTGGTATAGATATTGAGTCGATAGATGCCTCTCGTATTGGTATTGTTGCAGGTTCCGGTGGAGCATCATCTGCAGCTCAAATTGAAGCTTCTGATGTAGCCAGGGAGAAAGGGCCTAAGAGAATAGGGCCTTATGCAGTCACTAAGACCATGGGTAGTACTGTCTCCGCTATCCTTGGTACAACGCTAAAACTAAAAGGTGTTAATTATTCAATTTCTTCAGCCTGCTCAACAAGCGCTCATTGCATAGGCCATGCAGCTGAGCTCATCCAATTAGGTAAACAAGACATGGTTGTTGCTGGAGGAGCAGAACAAGAGCACTGGACTTCCTCATCAATGTTTGATGCCATGGGTGCTCTTTCATCTCAATACAATACAACTCCTGAGAAAGCCTCTAGAGCCTTCGACGTTAACAGGGATGGGTTTGTTATTGCTGGGGGGTCAGGAATGCTCATTCTCGAAGAAGAAGAGCATGCTATTAAGCGAAACGCTCCTATTATTGCAAGATTAAAGGGATACTGCGCTAATTCAGATGGCTACGATATGGTCTCCCCTTCAGGTGAGGGAGCTGTTCGCTGCATGAGTAATGCGCTTAATGAGTATGGCGGTGAGATAGATTATATTAATGCCCATGGAACAAGCACACCGGTTGGTGATTTAGCTGAGCTGCGTGCAATTAAATCTGTCTTTGGCGGCAAGAGCCCTCTAATTGGATCAACTAAATCAATGACCGGTCATTCCCTTGGAGCCACAGGAGCCCAAGAGGCTATTTACTCTATCCTCATGATGAATAATAATTTTATTGCGCCATCAATCAACATTGATGAATTGGTTGAAGAAGCCAATGGGCTTAATATTGCACAGTCAATGATTGAGCGTAAAATTCAGGCAGTAATGAGCAATTCATTCGGCTTTGGCGGAACAAATGCGAGTTTAATTTTTACAAAATAAATAGATTTTTCTATTTTTGACTAGGCTAAGCGAGATCCATTAATCACCCGCTGATCCGGGACCGCCAAAATAATACTTCCATCAGGCTGAGTAAATCCAGTTACAAGACACTCAGACATGAAGGGCCCAATCTGTTTCGTAGGAAAATTAACTACAGCTGAAACCTGCTTTCCAATTAAAGTCTGAGGATCATAATGATCTGTTATTTGCGCTGACGATTTTTTAATTCCCATCTCTTCCCCGAAATCAATTTGCATTTTTATTGCCGGCTTAAGAGCTTCCTTGAAAATCTCAGCATGTATTATTGTGCCAACTCTTAATTCAACTCGCTCAAATTCTTCCCACTTTAAGTCACTCATTATCCTCTCCAGCTATGTTAATTTTTTTAAGACTTCTTGGATTAAATGGAGCATTTGCAAGCTACCAAAATATTCTCCTTTCTCAAAGTCACCCTCTTCTTGAGCCATGGCATTAGTTAAATGTGCAAAACAGATAACTTCTTTATTCTTTGCTTTTCCAAAAGCATAAAGCGCAGAAGCTTCCATTTCTACGCATGCAACATTCTGCTCTTTCATCTCTTGAATTGCTGATTTCGTTTCTCTAAATGGGGCATCAGTTGTCCAGCTTTTTGCTTCAAACCATGGATTATTACTGCCTTTTAACAAGCTTATCAGTCTGCTGGAAAGCGTAGATAATTCATCTGCAGAAATATAGTGGTAGCTAGTTCCCTCATCTCGAATTGCTTCTGTTATAAGCGCAAATTGGTTATTGGTATTTTGAGTTTTAATAATGCCTGCAGATGTAATGCTGATTAAGAGTTCGCAGCCAGATACGAAAAGTTGTTCTGCTACCAATACGGCATAAGAGGCTCCCACTGCACAAGGAATAATACCCACCCTTTCTCCAAGGATTTCAAATGTAAATAAGTTTGAGTGATAGCAAGCCCAATATTTGTTTTTCTCAGCCAGGCCATGCGTATTGAGGTAATCGACCAAGTCGCCATCTGGATCTAAAATACAAATTGCAGGAACTTTTCCCTTGGTAATACTATTTTGCCTTCTGGATTCTCTAAGTAGATTCTCAGGCTTAAAAATTGAGGATTCTGCATAACTCTTATTCTTAAGAATATACGGTACCATCAGTTTTTTATCTATCATCTCACCTAAATAATCTGAACAGTGTTGCCTTGTAAAGAGAGGAGATACTCATGCAAATTAATTAGTATCTTTCCACCATGGAAAAAATTCAGGCATATCCGAAGAAACCTTATTTTTAAATTCAGCAGGCCTTTTCTCTAAGAATGAACTAACCCCTTCTTTAGCATCCTCTGAGGCCCCTCGCGAGTCTATGGCCTTACTTTCGATAATATGAGCATCATATGGGCCTGAGCTCTCAAGAGAGCGCCAAAGCATTTGTCTGGTTAATGAAATGGATACTGGAGCAGAGTTTTGAACCATTGTTTTTGCAATGTCTATAGCATTGCTTAATAAGTTTTCAGAGTCATGAATGCTAGAAACTAAGTTCAATTGCAATGCCTCTTGAGCGTCGATGATTCTGCCTGAATAGGTAAGCTCTAATGCTCTAGAAATACCGACGATCTTTGGTAAGAACCAGCTGCTGCATGCATCTGGAACAATACCTCTGTTATTAAAGACAAACCCAAATCTTGCTTGATCAGAGGCCAATCTAATATCTGCAGCTAGCTGCATAGAAGCGCCTATGCCAACGGCTGGACCATTACATGCAACCACAATAGGTTTCAAAAATTTATACATTCTCAGTGTAAGAATGCCTCCAGAATCTCTTCTGAAATCATTTTCCTGAACGGCAAAATCATCAAATGATGGATTAAAGGTCTCTTGACCAGATGATAGATCAGCACCTGCGCAAAAGGCCCTTCCCTTGCCTGTAATGATCACGGCATGAACACTATCGTCTGCCTCCAAGGAATCCAATGCACTAATAATTTCCTCCATCATAGAGAAAGTAAAGGCATTTAGCTTATTGGGTCGATTCAAAAAAAGAACAGCGATGTTATCTCGCTGTTCTAATAAGATATTCTGAAAATCCACGAGGGCCTAAAAAGGTATGTCTTCCTCAGAAATATTTGATGCAGATGGTTCTGCAGGTTTCTGAGCTGGTGGAGATTGATCATAAGCCCCTCCATCTCCAGAAGATTGTCTGCTCCCAAGCATATTCATTTCATTTCCTAGGATTTCTGTTGTGTACTTGTCATTGCCTTCTTTGTCTTGCCACTTTCTGGTTTGAAGTTTTCCTTCAATGTAAAGCTGCGAACCTTTATCAAGATATTGCTCCGCAATTTCAGCAAGCTTGCCAAAAAAAACAACTCTGTGCCATTCAGTCTTCTCTCTTTGCTCACCAGATTCTTTGTCCTTCCATGATTCCGATGTTGCAATTGATAGTGTAGCCACTGCAGTTTGTGTCTGCGTGTAGCGCATTTCAGGTTTATTGCCCAAATTACCTACCAAAATTACTTTATTTACTCCTCTAGCCATAATTACCTCTTATAATTCATTAAGTTTAACTCGAAAAAAATCAGCTGTATAAAAATACTACAAAATAATGGATAAAATTTCTATCAAAGGGGCTCGCACCCATAATCTAAAAAATATTTCACTTGAGATTCCTCGGGGAGAACTAGTCGTGATTACCGGACTTTCTGGTTCAGGCAAGTCCTCTCTAGCCTTTGATACTATTTATGCCGAAGGTCAAAGAAGATATGTAGAATCACTTTCTGCATACGCAAGGCAATTTCTATCTATGATGGAAAAACCTGATGTTGATCAAATTGACGGATTGTCTCCAGCAATTTCTATTGAGCAGAAATCAACCTCACATAATCCAAGGTCAACAGTAGGAACAGTAACAGAAATTTATGATTACCTAAGACTCTTGTATGCAAGAATTGGGACACCTATTTGTCCTGACCATAATGAAGAACTGTCAGCGAAAACTATTAGTGAAATTTGCGATGCAATCTATGGGCTTGGTGAGGGTAAGAAAATTATGGTCATGGCTCCCATGGTCAGGGGCAAGAAAGGTGAGCATTTAGGAATTTATGAGGAGTTAAAAACTGAAGGTTTTGTTAGGGTAAAAATTAACAATGTTGTGCATCCGTTAGATGAATTTCCATCTTTAAATAAAAATCAAAAACACGATATTTCAGCCATCGTAGACAGACTCCAGCTAAAAGAGGAGGAAGATAATAGGTCTAGGCTATCTGAATCTATTGAAACTGCATTAGGGCTATCAAATGGTCTGGTAGAAATAGAGGTACTTGATGATGATAAAAATATTTTACTTTTCTCCTCAAATTTTTCTTGCTCTCAATGCGGCTATTCAGTGTCTGATTTAGAGCCGAGAATGTTTTCGTTTAATAATCCTTTTGGTGCATGTGAAAAGTGTGATGGTCTGGGGGTGATTCAATATTTTGATGAAAAAAAATTAATTGCAGACACTGAAGCAACAATTAATGAGGGTGGGATTAAAGGGTGGAACAGAAGAAATAGATTCTACTTTCATCAATTAAAATGTTTAGCTAAGCATTATAAGTTTGACCTTGATACCCCATGGGAATCTTACTCAGAAGAGATACAAAGTATTTTATTATGGGGCACTAAAGATAAAATTAATTTTTCTAAAAGCTTTAGCAGCGGAAGTAAAATTGTTAGGCAGCATAGATTTGAGGGCGTGATTCCTAATACTGAAAGGCGATTCAAGGAAACTGATTCTGAGTTTATTAGGAATGAGCTAGCCAAACTTTTATCTGATAGCCATTGTGATGCTTGTGAGGGCTCAAGATTAAAAAAAGAATCAAGAAATATTTTTATCAATGGCACTCCAATTCAAGACATTACTGACCAGAAAATAACAGATGCATTAAGCTTTTTTCAAAAGATTAAACTGGAAGGTGCAAAAGCTATGATTGCAGAAAAAATCTTAAAAGAAATTAAAGAGCGCCTTACCTTTTTAGAAGATGTTGGTTTAAATTACCTGACTTTAAATAGAGGAGCTGGAACATTATCAGGCGGTGAAGCTCAGAGAATTAGGCTGGCAAGTCAAATTGGATCAGGGCTTGTAGGGGTTACGTATGTTCTGGATGAACCATCCATTGGATTACATCAAAGGGACAACGCAAAACTGATCAAAACTTTATTTCACCTTAAAAGCCTTGGAAACACTGTAATTGTTGTTGAGCATGATGAGGAAGCGATTAGATGTGCAGATCATATTATTGATATTGGTCCAGGTGCAGGAAAGCACGGTGGTGAAATTTGCGCTCAGGGCTCTTTAGAGGATATTTTAAAAAGTGAAGAGTCTATGACAGCTGCCTACCTTTCCGGGAAGAGAAAAATTAATTTCCCAAAGACTGCTAAAGTACCTGAGTATTTCATAGAGATTCAAGGCGCTTATGAAAATAACCTGCAAAATATCTCAGTCAAAATTCCAGTAGGAATCTTTACGTGTGTGACAGGCGTCTCAGGATCTGGTAAATCGTCTTTAATAAATCAAACTTTAATGCCGATGAGTAGCTTTTTATTAAACAAAGCTAATTTGAATAAGGAAATTAAATGTAAGAAAATTCTTGGACTGGAGCACCTAGATAAGGTGATTGGAATTGATCAATCTGCTATTGGCAGAACTCCACGATCGAACCCAGCTACTTATACAGGTTTGTTCTCACATATTAGAGATTTATTTTCACAATCGGACGAGTCTCGCACGCGAGGATATAAACCAGGACGATTTAGTTTTAATGTTAAAGGTGGGAGGTGCGAAGCATGCCAAGGTGATGGAATGATTAAGGTTGAAATGCATTTTTTAGCTGATATTTATGTAAATTGCGATATCTGCAATAGCAAAAGGTATAACGAGCAAACTCTTGAAGTTAAATACAAAGGTAAGAACATAGCAGAGGTCCTCGGAATGACTGTTGAGGAAGCGCTAGATTTCTTCTCTGCAATACCTCCTATTAAAAATAAGTTGCAGACTCTCTCGGATGTTGGATTAACTTACATAACTTTAGGACAATCTGCTACAACCTTATCTGGGGGTGAGGCACAAAGAATAAAGTTAGCCAAAGAATTATCCAAGAGAAGTACTGGCAAAACACTTTTCATACTAGATGAGCCAACTACAGGACTTCATTTTTATGATATCGAATTACTTTTAGGCGTTCTGAAAAGATTAGCTGATCAAGGTAATACAGTTGTAGTTATTGAGCATAACCTTGATGTTATAAAATCAAGCGATTGGGTAATCGATCTTGGTCCAGAAGGGGGAAGTGACGGTGGGTTGATCGTTGCAGAAGGGACTCCTGAAAAGGTTGCCCAATCAAAGAAATCCTATACGGGACAATATTTAAAAGAAATTCTAGAGCTTTAAGCTGCTGAGTCTTCTTTTAGCTCTGGCTCAGGACTAGCTCCGCTGTCATCCATAGATCTATCGACCCATTCAACATAGGCCATGTCAGCCTTATCGCCCGGTCTAAAACCTGCTTTGATGATTCTTAGGTATCCACCTGGTCTATCTTTTGACTTAACTGCAATTTCAGTGAAAAGCTTGTTTACGATAGAGTCCATGCGTAATTTACTAAACGCTCTTCTTCTATTTGCGACTGAGTCTACTTTAGCTAAGGTAATTAGCGGCTCAACAAAGCCGCGCAATTCTTTTGCTTTTGGAACGGTAGTTTTAATTAACTCCCTCTCAATAAAAGCAATTGCCAAGTTCTTCATCAGCGCTTTGCGATGAGAGGAATTTCGATTTAATTTTCTACCTGATTTTCTATGTCTCATTTTAATTAACCCATTGGTGGCCAGTTCTCTAGGGTGGTACCCAGAGAGAAGCCTTTTGATGCTAGTACATCCTTAATTTCATTTAAAGATTTTTTACCGAGATTAGGTGTTTTCAGAAGATCAAATTCTGTTCTTTGTAGGAGATCGCCTATCAAGAAAATGCTTTCTGCTTTTAGACAGTTTGTTGATCGAACAGTTAATTCTAGCTCTTCGATTGATCTCATGAGGAATGGATCAAAGTCATTCTGATCTTTCTTAGCCTCTTGTTCTGCAATAGCATCCAGGTCAACAAATGCTGCTAGTTGTTGTTGCATGATAGTTGCTGCATGTTCAATTGCTTTTTTGGGATCAAGCGTTCCATCAGTTTCCAGCTCAACAATGAGCTTATCAAGATCAGTTCTTTTTTCAAATCTAGCATTTTCCACATTATATGCAACTCGTCTGACAGGACTAAACGAAGCATCTACCTTTAAGGCTCCAACAGCAGTATCTTCTTCATTTCTCGTATCTGCTGGCTCGTAACCTCTGCCTGTTTTAACAGTAGCAGTTAAAGAAAAACTAACCTTATCAACTAATGATGCAACATGATGCTCTGCATCAGGAAGCTCTACATTACCAGGAACTTCAAAAGAATTTGATGTCACCTCACAAGGACCTGAGACATCTAGCTTAATAACTGCGCTAGTACCCTCAATTAAACTAATTGGCATGTCTTTTAAGTTTAAAAGGATGTCTATTACATCTTCCCTAACACCTTCAATTGTTGAGTACTCATGTGAGATGCCTTCAATAGTTACATCTGTGATGGCAGCTCCAGGCATAGAAGAAAGAAGTATTCTTCTTAAAGCATTTCCAAGTGTATGACCAAAGCCTCGCTCTAATGGCTCTAAAGTGATTTTTGATGTATTGCCATCTATGTCGTCAACCTGTATGTCCGTTGGTACTAAAAGATCTATTACTGATGTTTCCATAATTTTGTTCCGTTTAATTATTATTTTGAATAAAGCTCAACAATGAGATTTTCATTTATTTCAGCACTTAAATCTGTTCTATCTGGAACAGACTTGAATACACCCTTGAGAGTTTTTGAATCTACTTCAAGCCACTCACATGCTTCCCTTTGATTTGAGAGCTCTAAAGCACCCTTAATTCTAAGTTGTTTTTTAGATTTTTCACGCACCTCAATCTCATCTCCAGCCTGAACTTGATAGGAAGGAATATTGACAGTTGATCCATTTAAATGAAAAGCTTTATGAGAGACAAGCTGTCGTGCTTCAGCTCTAGTTGAAGCAAAGCCCATTCTATAAATTACGTTATCCAATCTCTGCTCAAGATAAGACAGTAGATTTTCTCCAGTATTCCCTTTTGACTGAGAAGCCTTCTTATAATAATTTCTGAACTGCTTTTCAAGCACGCCATACATTCTTCTAACTTTCTGCTTCTCACGGAGCTGAACTCCATAATCTGAAAGACGAGTTCGTCTTAGACCATGCATACCCGGAGCAGTCTCCATGTTGCACTTTGATTCGATTGCTCTTGATCCACTTTTCAGAAAAAGGTCTGTGCCTTCTCTTCTAGCTAATCTTAATGATGGTCCTGTGTACCTTGCCATGTAATCTCCTATACCCTACGTTTTTTTGAAGGACGACATCCATTGTGAGGCAATGGAGTTACGTCTGTAATACTTTTAATTTTTAATCCACATGAGTTCAAAGATCTAATGGCCGACTCTCGTCCGCCACCTGGACCTCTTACCTTCACATCAAGATTAATCATTCCAAAATCTTTTGCTGCATTACCTGCTTTTTCAGCTGCTATCTGAGCTGCAAAAGGAGTACTCTTTCTTGAGCCCCTAAAACCTGAGCCGCCTGAAGTAGCCCAACATACTGTGTTGCCTTGCTTATCTGTGATTGTAATAATTGTATTATTGAAAGATGCGTGAATATGAGCAATCCCATCAGAAATAACTTTTTTAACTTTTTTTCCAGTTGCCATGCCTTAAGCCCTCATTGGTTTTTTAGGTCCCTTACGAGTCCTTGCATTTGTTTTAGTTCTTTGGCCGTTAACAGGAAGCTTTCTTCTGTGCCTAATGCCTCTATAGCAACCTAAGTCCATTAATCTTTTAATATTAGTGCTGACTGTTCTTCTAAGGTCACCCTCAACAGTATATTCAGCAACAGCAGCCCTAAGTTTCTCTACTTGCTCCTCAGATAAATCAGATACTTTTTTTGAGTAATCTAATTTAACGCTTTTACAAATATCATGGGCTGTTGTTTTGCCAATTCCAAATATATGAGTTAAAGCAATCTCGAGATGCTTATTTTCCGGTATGTTTACGCCTGCTATTCTAGCCATATTGTCTTACCCTTGTTTTTGTTTGTGTTTAGGTTCTGTTTTGCATATCACATACAAAACCCCTTTACGTCTTACCGTTTTGCAATTTCTGCAAATCT